>ERZ836877.650-NODE-650-length-58314-cov-4.354041_pt1 | contig 58314 bp, 88 predicted proteins | sample MGYA00519469_ERZ836877 | MGnify/ENA primary metagenome ERZ836877 (study PRJEB31850, sample SAMEA3708809) | human gut metagenome | biome: human gut; feature: human-associated habitat; material: faeces | place: China | collected 2014 ...
AGCCAAATCACTCCCAAAACCCTTGAGATTATAGGTTGCTATTATGCACCCACCTCTGGACGGTGGATCGGGATATTCCTGTTACCTTTGCGGTCAGCCGGACGGAAAGCTCCGATGCTATCTGCACCGTCCTCCGGCGCTCCTCCTCGGTGTATATCTCCGGTCTGCCCTCTCGGTAGCCGGGACGCTGCCGGGCTATCTCCTTTCCTGCCATCGTTCGCTCGCGGATGATGTCGCGCTCAAACTCCGCGAAGGCTAAAAATGTGGTGAGGATGAGCCTGCCGACCGGAGTATCCTCGATCACTCCCATGTTAAGGATATGGATGCGTACTCCCCTCTGCATCAGCTCCCGACAGGTGGCAGCTCCCTCCACCACCGTTCTGGCAAACCGATCAAGCTTGCACACCACCAGCGTGTCCCCTTTTTCCAACAGTGAGCAGAGCCTCTGGAACTTTGGGCGGTCCATCCGTGCCCCGGTAAATTGCTCCTCTACGATAAAATCGCACCCTTCTTGCCGGAGCTGGTTACACTGCTCCTCCAGGCTGTTCCCGTCTTTTTTCTGCTGTGCGGTACTTACTCTGGCATAGCCGTATTTCATATAATATTCCTCCCGTTTTTCTTCTTATCATATCGGCTGCGAACAGGAGGGTCAACTCGTTTATTATCTGGGTTGTAAATTGCTATTGAGTATGATATAATTTAACTGTGTGGAGATAATGGCGATTGTATCGGTTTTGGCTGGATACACGCAGAAGGCACCTGCGACTGGTACTTGCAGGTGCCTTTTATCTTCTTTTATTGGTGACATGATAAAGTATGACAAACTGATTGTTATTTTTAATGAGCGTAAAATAAACGGATATACTTAAAAAAACACAAGGTGATTGGGCAATCTGCATTTTAAAAAATATTGGAAGGCGGGCACATTGACACCCGAACGCTCGATCATCTTTGCTCCTATCTGGATTGTCAGCCCGGCGATTTGCTGGAATATGTACCAGACGAAGCTCAGGAAGGGAATGTTCCAAATGAAACTGAATGAAATTGATAGTTTACATCAAAAATTAAGTTCAATGCGCCCTTTAAACGAAACAGAGATGAAGCGGCTTCGGGAAGAGTTTATGATTGAAAGCAACTACAACTCCAACGCGATTGAGGGCAGCACCCTGACCCTGCGGGAAACAGCTTTGATTTTGCAGGAAGGTTTGACCATCGCCCAAAAGCCCATTCGGGAGCATCTGGACGTCATCGGCTACCGGGACGCATTCGACTTGATGATTGCTCTTGCCGAAAAGGACGAGCCGTTGACCGAAAGAACCATCAAAGACATCCATTCCCTTATGCTGATGAACGACCCACAAAACCGTGGGGTCTACCGCGGCGTTCCGGTCCGCATCATGGGAGCGGAGCACACTCCTCCCCAGCCCTACCTGGTTCCGGTCCAAATGGAGCAGCTCATTTTAGACTACGCGCAAATGAAGCAGCAAAAGCACATCATTGAAGCGGTTGCTCAGTTTCACCTGCGTTTTGAGGGCATCCACCCCTTCATCGACGGGAACGGCAGAACCGGTCGGCTGCTGCTGAATTTGGAATTGATTAAGGCAGGACTGCTTCCGGTCAACATCAAATTTACCGACCGTTTAAAATACTACGACTGCTTCGGAAAATATCACGGCAGTGAACACACGGCACTTCCGTTGACCGAGCTGATTGCCGATTACGAAATCGAAGAGCTGAAAAAGCACATCGCCATTTTAGAAGGTCGCCCACAACAATAGGATAAACAACAAAAAGCCCTGCACAGACCGAGAATCGGTCCGCGCAAGGCTTTCTACTGTGTATTTTCCTACCCATGGACTTCTGCCTAGATACAATCAACCTCTTATAGTTCATTCTTCTTTTAACAGATATCAAAAGCAGGACGTATTATACTAATTGTGGGCTTTACTGTATTCATAACTTATGGTATAATATATTAAAAAACCATGGAGGTAATATCGTGAAGAATAGCAATGAGCTCCAAGTTGTAAAAATTCCAAACCAACCATTATATCGCTATATGTCTATTAAAGGATTAGATCGGATTTTAAGCACTCAATCTATTGGATTACATCGTATCAATAAATTCGAGGATACTAATGAATATTATATCAAGAAATATAACGATGAAATAAACAAAATATTTTATATGGATAGACAAAATGACCAAATGCAGAATCACATTTTTGCTTTGTGTTTTTCTGCAACTGATCCGCAATCAGAGGATTTTTTCTGGAAGCACAAAAATTATGCCGCCGATTCAGACTCCGTTTGTATTGAAACTTCCGTTTTATCTTTTTTAAATTGCATTGATACAAATAAATGTTATTCTTGTTTGTCTTCCGTAGAATATGCTTCTTTAGAAAACTCTATCTTACAATATAAGCTGACAAATGCACCTTTTGAACATCCATCTTTTTCGCCTTGTAACCCGATTGATTTGACTTTTCAATTCGCTTTTTTAAAATCTCTAGAATATAAAGAGGAAAAAGAGATCCGTTTTGCAATAATTTCCCCTTACACAGATGGAGAATGGCTAATCTCTCCGTTAAAAGATTTTTCCTTTATATCTAAGATATGGATTCATCCTGAGGCAACCAGTGAGAGCATTCAAGCAGTAGAGGCAATGGCGATAAAGCACCACCTTTCATACCAAGTAACAACTCTTATATAGCAATTCTTTGCAGGAAAACAAAAAGCCCTCCCCGGATACTTCCGAGGAGGGCTTTTTTAGTCCTAGATAGTCATAAATTTAGTCTTTGGCTTCCGTTTCTTCCTGCTCCTGCATCACTGCCATTTTGTCGCGGACCGGAAGCTCTTTTAAATCCTCCATCAGCTTGGTAACAGTACCGTTGCCGCCGAGCTTGTGGTACTCATCATACATTTTCTGCGCTGCCTCCAGCCCATGCAGGCTGATCCAGCCGCGCTCATAGTAGTGATAGTATGCGTGTACCAGTTCTGCCCGCAGCAAGGCTATGATTGCTTCCTTTACTGCTGTTTGCCGCACTTCTTCTTCCTGCTGTTTTTTCCAGAGGCGGCGGATCAGATACCCGCCGCCTGCCAGAACCCCGGAAAAGAGCACCTCCAGCCAGTATTTTGCCAACCACTCCAGCAAATCTATCGCCTACTCTCTAAAATAATCCTGTACGGCTTTGCATACCGCCTTCTCTGCGCCCTCTGCTTTTGGCAGATGCAGGTGCAGCATCGGCACCTTGCTGGTGTAAAACCATGGGATGTCCTTGACCTCTCTGAGCGGGATTTCCTCGGCTCCCAGCAGGATTGGGTCGATGCCGATCATCTTGAGCTGGTGCTTGTAGTAGCTCTGTGCCTGTCTGCTCTCCTCGGTGTCGCGGCGGACGTTGTGTCCCAGGCGATCGCCCAGCAGCCCCTCCACTCTGGTGATTTTGACTTTGCACTGTGCGGATTCATAGACAAAAAGCACATAGTCCGGTTCCAGTTGAGACAAAGCATAGTAATCCGGGTATGCCTTTGGAGCATCCAGCTCCACGACACCCTTCATGCCCTGCGCTTTCATCTCCTCCACGATTCTCTTCGCCATTGGATTGCCGTTTACACCTACTACTGCGATTTTTTTCTTGCCCCAAAACAAATTTGCCATAAAACACTCTTCCTTTCTGTTACTCATTCACAAAATTTTTGATATGCGGATTATTTTTGATTTGCTCGCGCATCAGCTCCAGCGCCTCATCCACCCAGAGGGAGAAAACGCTGAACGACACCAGGTACTTGATGGGTGGAAACGCCTCGACTGCTAAATCGTAAACGTATCGCAATTTGAGCGCACCGGTGCCGCTGCCTAAGTACTGCTCTGCCTGCGTTACTGCCCAAAGCAACCACTCTTTGACGTTGCCCCGCATCCGCAGGTAGCCGATCAAGAGCAGCAGCAAAAAGGCACCCACTGTGCAGATAATTGTTACAATCTGGTTCATTTTTTTATTCTCCTTTCAACTTGATTCCCTCAATCTCCGCCCTTACCTCTAAAATATAAAGGTACTGCCCCATATGCTTAAGCTGATTCTTAAAAAGCTCAATGCTGCGTTTTGGTTCAAAATCCAGCTCCCACGCATCATACTTCACTACCATTTCATGCAGCTTATCGTATCTGATTTTTGTTTGCCAGTATTCAGCCTTGAATCTTTCTTGGAAATTTTCGCTGTTCATCATTTCGATTGTGTCTTTTAGTTCCATATTTTTCCCTTTCTGTTCTATGTTGTAGAACACTTAAAGTATCGTCACAAACCCGCCGAAGCCTTTTTTCTTTAAATCATCGGCGGTTTTCTGCGCGTCCTGCTGTGTCGGGAATTTTCCTACGCAGACTTTCACTAATGTTTCGTTTCTCAGGAATGTAAAATACCCCATATCGCTAATCTTAGAATACAACTCCGCCGCGCTCTCTGCCGATGAAAACGCGCCCACCTGAACGGTGTACAGCAGGTTTTTGTCTGCCTGCGGATGATTCATTTTTGCAATGATAGAAGGGTAGTCCTTATATGCAATGTCTCTGTCTACGTCTCCAACAATGCCGTTGACCCTGCCAGTACCAGTATACTGCCAGATGCCGTATGGATGTTTGCAGGTGCATTTGCTTGCATACTGTGCAATCCATTTGTCGTAGGCGGTCAGCTGCGCAGGGTAGAGGTAGCTGTCCAGAAAGTCCTTGGAACAGTACAGCATGGCATAGTATCCAGCCTGTTCCACTTCCTCTAAAAATGCCTTGCAAATCTCGGTGTTGGTCTGCTTATTGCCGCCGGTGTAAATGCTTTCATACTCGATGTCGAAGGCGATTGGGTAGGTCAGCTTGTACGGCTTGACCGCCCGAATGACCTCTTGCGCCGCTCTCCTTGCTGCCTGTACAGTGGTGGCATAGCTGTACAGATAAATGCCTACATCCAATCCTGCTGCCAGCGCACCTTTGATGTGCTGCGTAAAGGCACTGTCGAGTTTGAGCGCACCGTTGTTGTAGCAGAATCCCACACGGATGATGGCAAAGTCGATGCCGTCCGCCTTGACCTTCTGCCAGTCCACCTTGGGTTGCCATTTGGATACATCAATTCCCTGTTTCATTTTCCTCTTCCTTCCCGTCAAATCCTTTTTTCAGCGCTCCTGCCCGGCTGTGCTGCTTGATGAGCTGATTGAGGCAGATTGCAGCCGCCGCCAGCACATACCCCTGCCCGACGCTCACCGCCGCCAGAATCACCCACTGCATCCAGCCGACCGGCTCGCAGGCAGCCACACTCACCAGCGCCGACAGCAGCACCCCCACCAGGCACAGGATGCCCGGTATCAGGGTGTCGTCGATGCGGATGGAGCGCTTGATGATGCTCCCCAGCGCATACAGGCAAGGCACCAGCCATACCGTTTCCGGCGATATGTACTCCTTCACCAGCGCCGAGATTTCGTTTAACTCGTTCATCCTTTTCACCTCCTTTCATATAAAACTCCAAAACAAAAGGGAAATTGCCCTAAAAAGAGCAACTTCCCTTTGTTTTATAAAATGTTATCTATTCACCACTTTTTGTTGACAATATATGTTTTATCGTATATAATGAATATATGATAAAACATATATAAGAGGTGTTGTCATGCAGCGTTTTGAGGTTGAATACTTTGAAAAGGAGGATGGTACCTATCCTGCTGAGGAATTCATTCTTTCACAGGATGTCAAGATGCGAGCAAAACTCTTTCGCCTGCTCGAGTTGCTCGAAGAAAAAGGAAATACCCTCCGGGAACCTTATTCCAAATCCCTGGATGATGGAATTTTTGAAATCAGGGCAAAACAGGGCAGCAATATCACCCGTGTTTTGTATTTCTTCTACATCGGCAACAAAATTATCCTGACAAACGGTTTTATAAAGAAAAGTCAAAAAACTCCTCCGTCCGAAATTGATTTAGCTAAAAAATATCGGGCAGAATATGAAAAAAGGTTGGTGTAATGATGGGAAAGAACTTCCGAGAAACTTTAAATGAACAACTCAAAGACCCTGCTTTCAAAAGAGAGTACGATGAACTGGAGCCGGAGTTTGCAATTATCAATGCTATCATTGATGCTCGCAAAGAAATGGGACTCACGCAAAAACAGCTTTCCGAGTTGACCGGTATTACACAAGCCGACATCAGCAAGCTGGAAAACGGAAATGCAAACCCATCCCTCAAAACGCTTCAGCGCCTCGCTGCCGCCATGGGGAAAAGTGTTAAAATTTCATTTGTTTAAAAAAGAGAAGGGCTTTCCCTTCTCTTTTTATTTTCCACGGTATCTCTATCTCCTATGCCGCTGCGCTGTCCCCAATCAGCTCTTTGAGCTCAGTGTATTGCTCGGTTGTGATGCGGTCAAACATCAGGAATACATCCAATTTTGCCTGCCACTGCTCTTTGTCGAGCTTGCCTGCTTTCTTCTGGCGGTTGATGGTGTTTTTTGTCATGGTGTAAATGTTCATACTTTTTTCTTCCTTTCTGTTTAAACAATGGGTTCCTGTGCCGCTTCCAGCATCAAAAGCCGGTATTCGGCATCAACTACGCTTTCTTCAAAGGTTGCCTTCAAAAGCTCGTGTTCTTCCTGCAACTTACGGTGATTTTCCTGTAGCTGCTCGTACTCCTCGCGCTTTACGATTCCCCCTTTCTGCTGCCGCTCTATTTTGAGGCTTTCGGCTTCCTCCACGGTGAGCAGCCCTCTGGCTACTGCCGTATCAAGGTGTTCATCGGTGGCATAGCCTCTGCGATAGCGCTCGATAATCTGTTCTTTTGTCATGGTTTTTCATCCTTTCTTTGTAGTCACTTTTTGGGTATATGGTTTTTATTTTGGAGTAATGGGCAGACTGTAAATTTGGTACCAAATGTGTTTCCAGCAGAACCTACCGGGTGGAGCAAAATGCAAAAATATACCACCTCAACCACATTTACTGCACCAGAAGATGGATGGTTTAAATTTATCGGTGTGGCAAAGTCCGGCGAAGGTGGAAACAGCAACACCTGGACTGACCCAAACGGAAAACGTTGGCGAAGAGGCGGTGGTGGCGGTGGTGCCGGAGGAATTGTTGTAAGTGTATTTGCACTTACGCAAGGGCAAACCGTAACTTTGACAGTAGGCAGCTATGCCACAATCCAAGCGCAAGGGCAGACAGCAACCGCTGGCGCTGGAAGCGATGGATACGATGCAGCTACAGGAGATAGCGGTGGAAGAGGCGGAAGAGGTGGAAGTGCCAGTGGAGGAAACCTTGTCAATAAAGCGGGAGCGAGCGGCGGTACAGGTGGCTTTGAGATTGGATTGGAAGAAGGCGGATGGGCAGGTACAAACTCATACGAGGGATATAGTACTGCTGCAGGCATGGGTCTTCCATCAAAAAACTACAAGCCGAATCCCGCTTATGGCTACATCGTTGCTCTACGAGGCAACACCAACCTTACCCAAGCCCAGCTCAACGCAATGGATATTACCACCCTCATGCTGGATAACAGCCGACTTGAGCAGGAAGTCACCGGCATCATGCTAAGCCAGAGTGCCCAGTAAGATGCCGGTCTGTTCCTGCGCCAGAGCAGTAATCGCCAACGCATTGGCGGTAATATCCCTAGCATTCTGCATATCCAATGGGATGTTCGTGTTGCCGCGGAGGATGATGCAGATGGGTGCGCTGCCTCCGCTTGGCGATACTTCTCTATTCCACACGCGAACGCCGTTAGAGTTACCTTCAACTGCCACAAGCGTGCCGCCGCCACCGGTTCCTCCATAAAAAGAATACCCATCTACATTTAACTGTCCTCCTTTTCGACCGTATACTGTGGAGGTGTAACTGTAATCCCTCGATTGCTCTTGAGCGCCTGATTTTACCCCTCTGATACCTTCATAGTTGTGCTTGTTGCCTCCAGAGGATTTTCCTCCATCGCCTCCGTTTTCTGCAGTTGTGCTGGCTGTTTTACCATCACCGCCTTTCGTAGCCTGCATGGATATGTCTTTGATAACGCAAGAGCAATTATATCCATCTATAGTAATTCTTACTGATTCGCCTTGCTGTAATGCGATTTCACTAACAGCGCATCCTGGGGAGCCGCCGCCCGCTCCCATATTGATTGCTGTGCTTTTCCCCCATCGCGAATCTGAACGCCCACCATTTCCGCCACGCCCGGCAATGATAATTTTGAACCATCCGTCTTCTGGCGCTATCCATTCACTTGAGTTATACAGTTTTGTGATTTCGCTCCACGAGGTCGGCTTCGGTGGAAGGACTTTCGGCACGATGTTTACCACCTGCCCGGAACTCCACGCCAAAGGAGCGACGGGAAAAAATCGACAACCATTTGGGTGGATTTTGGGCAGGAAGTTGTCATTTTAGGAGCAAGGTTGTCTGCTCCTGCGCGAGAGCTGTGAGTTCCAGTGCGAAGGAGGTTTGGGCTTGTGCGTTTTCCAGCGTAAACCTTGCCAGTGCCTCATCTTGCGGATAAGGATTGTAGTAGAGATTGAGTTCGGGGATGTACTCTAAAAGCTGTGGTTCGACAAAGGTTTTGCCATCGTATTTCCAGCCCGGCTGCGGATGGATGCCCTCCGGCACCTCCACAAAAAGCGGCAAAATATCTTTGTGATACAGCTCATCGAGAGGATACTGTTTGCCGTTTCGGTAGCAATCCTCGACCATCAGCACAATGCTGGTGTTGCTAATCTGTGCGTACATCAATGGAACACTCCTTTCTCAATCAGGATGCCACCGGGGGAGCCAGGAGAGCCATATCCGGGATTAAATCCATCCCAACTCTGATAGCTTCCAGCAGAACCTCCGCCACCACCGTTTCCGCCACCATACCAAACAGGGTTGCTGGCGGAAAACTCCGGGTAACGGCTACCGCTTCCAACATACCTTCCATCTGAGCCGTCACCGCCCCTGTAGCTTCTCAAATCTCTTACTATGTAAGTGGTATACAGCGGGTCGTCGTAAGAGATGTTGCTTGGTAAAGCATATGTTCCACCGCCGCCACCTCCACCGCCGCCGACATTATTGATGTCAAAGTTAGAGGAGCTTACTCGAGCAGCACCACCTTGTCCTCCGTTTCCTTTTCCGTCATTTCCACGAGCAGGATAGCTCTTGCTGCCTGCTGTACCGGTTTCTCCTTCGTGCCTGCCGCCTCGTCCTCCCTGTCCACCTTCGTTGCCAGTTGTAACAAAATCTGTACCACCTGTTCCTGCTCCGGGAGTATTCCATATTCCGGCGGTTGCAGATAAATAATCGCCAAAAGAGGTTATTGATGTTGTTACGGTACAATGTACCGAGGTTGATGTCCTAAGTTCAAGCACCGACCTTGCCATTCCTCCTGCAGCACCCCCAGAACCACCGTATCCGCCCGACATAGTGCTGTGCGTAACGGTTGGGCGGACTGGTCTGCTGGTATAACTGCCTCGGTACCCGGTTGCTCCATCGCCCGATTTGCCTATACAGGTTATCCTGTAAAAGCCATCTTCCGGCGGTGTCCACTCGGTGTTCTGGGTGAGGCAGGTGAGCAATTCATAGCCGTCTGGGATTACTCGGGGTGTGATTTGCACCACCTGCCCATTACTCCAAAAATATGAGCCTGCCGCATTTTTGAGGAAAACCGTTATGTACAAATTGGCACCATTCTTCTGCCCTACCTTTGTAAATTGCACGGTTTTCCCTGTCACTTTTGGGTCGATTTCGGCAGATGCAATCACCTCACCATCTGCCTCTGTGGTAGGCGTGCCGCCCTCTTTTTGGATTACCACATAGCCGGTCACAAAGCGGTTGACTGCCTCTCTGCCCTCTACCATCACAACAGGCAAATCAAAGCTGCCGGTGGTCGTTCCCTTTTCGTCCGTTGCGGTCAGATTTGTCACGGCTCCCGGCTCTTTGGCAGTGAGGGTAACGCTTGCGGTTGCTCCCTCCTGCTTGTCGTTGAGCTGTCCGGTCTGGTTTACGGTAAACACCCGGTAATGATATGCCTGGGTGGAAAACGGCGGCAAATCATAAAAGGTGTCGTTGCTGCCCTCATAAGCCAAATCACCATCAATGCTGGTCGCTGGCATTTCGCCGGCTTTTCGCCGCACCATGATTTTGTAGGCGTTCACATCTGCCGGGATTTTGGTTTTTACCAGTACCCTGTAACCGTACTCCGGCGCGGATGCGTCCGTTGCACTCGTCTGCGTTACCTGCTCCGGCACAATCGGCTTGAGGCTCAGGTTTGCCCTTGCCGGATTGTCGCAGGCTGTGCCCTCGGCATTTACCGTGTACACCGCCCAATGATAATCAATGCCGTAGTTGGTGCTGGTGGTATCTCGCACGGTGGTATCCTTGCCGGTATATACTACGGTGCCATCACTCATGCTCGCCGGTGCGCTGCCCTCTTTGCGTACTACCACAATATGGTCGCGGTACACGTCAACCGGCAGCTGGATGGTAAGCGTTGCGGCAAAAGCGTTTTTGTCGGTGGTGTCCTTTGCACTCACGCGGGTGGGTGCAAGCGGCTTTTGCGCCGGGATGGTGATTTCTGCGGTGGTCGCCGACATCTGATAGTTTCCGGCGGCATTGCGTGGGAAGTAAGCATAGATATACCGCACGCCTGCCCGCAGGTTGTTGGTATCATCAAATGATGTGATTTTGCCGTCTGCCACCTGTACACCGTCGGTTGGTCCCACCGGTGCTGTGTTTTCCCGTCTCACGATTCTGGTCGCATCCCAGTCTAAACTTGGGTTGGTGTGGCTGCCATGGATTTTGAGCTGGGTGTTGGTGCTCTGGTTGCTCAACTTAATGCTGCTCGGCTCAATTGGCAAAGGCAGCGGTGTACCGATGGTGCCCGGATTGCCCAGCAGGTTGGAGTAGTAGGTTTTTTCCTCTCCCGATTTGGAGCGGTACAAAGATACCTGTGCATACATACTGATGCCCGGAATCTCTCGTAAAGCGTGGAAAATGATTTTTCCCTTGCTCTGCTCCGCTACCAGTCCGATGTTTCCATCTACCATCTGAGCAATGAGGTTCGGATCCGCCTTGATAGCCAAATCCATGTTTGCAAGCACCGTCTCAGGCGGCAGCTGTGCCGTTACATCCTGGATGTAGGTCACCCCATCCGGGTCCCTGCTCCAACCGCTCTTGTTCAGATTTACTGTTGCCACCAGCAGCGGATTGTCCCAGTTCTCCCGGTCGTCCTCAGAAACATGGAGTTTCATGTCCTGAAAATGCCCCATATGAGCGGTCTGGTCCTTGTTGTGGTGGTCAAGGTCTTTAAAAGTCACATTTACCCCATCGTAGGAAATGCTCAGATGAATGGCATCTGCATCCACTACAGAAAGCCTCATAGCAATTTCCATTGGATTGGACATACCGTTTACAACTGCCAGCTTAATCCATCCGGGAGCATTGGCATGGATGATGATATCGCCGTCCTTATCGATAACGGCAATCTCGTATACCATCCAGCCGCCGACTGTAATCGGCACATTGGTTTTCGCCAAGACGGTGCTGGGGTTTGACGGGTCAAGCATGGTAACACATTCCCCTCTCCAAACCTCATGCACCAGCTTTGTAGCGGTTCGGTCCGGGAGAACCGAAGAACCGTTTGCATCACCCAAGGCAATCTCTTTAATTTCCAGCGGAGTACCTGTTTTCAGCGCCTGCGCAATCTTTTCTCGACCGATATTCGTAACAACCGAGTAATAAGGGCTGTCGTCCTCGGTCACAATCACGCCTTGCTGAGCACGCGGTACGATTTTATCCATACTTTTTCCATCCTTTCTGCGTTTATCTTGTATCAAGGTGATATTGTGTAAAGAGCGTTCCACTCGGCACAACCTTTGTGCTGATTGGATAGGTTGCAGATTTCATTTTTCTTTCCGATATTGTACAGGTGACGAGATTCTGCGTAAATGCGGATGATTTTAACGTAGCCGGGTCCGGCTGAAGCTCTGTTTCTGCCCGGACATGGATTCCAACGCCAGCAGCAGTCAAAGGAGGCAAAATAAACACATCCCCTGCTGTGTAGTGGTAAGGGAAAGAAACGGTCAGGCTGGCAGGTCCTTCCTCATTTTCCAGATATTTTATCTTGTCCGCTCCCCAAATCATTTTGATTGCGGAGATAATATCTTTGTAGGTTGCATTGGAGGTGTTTTCCAGAATTTTGTATTTGAGATATTTGCGATAGCGCACATCGTCAATCACATCGAAATCCAGATTGCCTGCCTGAGCTGCCAAAAGTCCTGCATCCGCTCGGGAAAGCACCACAATATCGCCGATGCGGTCCAGCTGCGCTCCTTGCGCCCGATCTACATCCAAAATCAGTTTCATCTGCTCCAAACAGGAAAAAATCTCCTCAAACTGCCTGTCCCAGCATTGGCACAAGGCTTCTATTTTGGGCTTTTCCCTGAACTGCCAAGGAAAATCTTCTATCATCGGCTTCATCTGAGTTCCACCTCAATCCGTTTTTCCTCCACCAGAATCCTCTGTCGCACATCAGCGGCAATGTTTTTGTTTTCCCCATACTCTCCACTTTCCGGCGTTTTTCCTGTATCGGTAGTCGCAAAGGTTTTCACATCGATATACCCGATGCCGGTTACACTACGGTACACATCGCCCAGCAGCTCCTGAATAAACAAGGTCTTTCCCGGAAGGATTTCCTCGCATTGAGAAACAAGGCTTTCTTTCACAAGGTCGGCGTAGTTTGGCGGCAAGGCTTCTTTCCGGCTCGGTGTCAGCGATACTTTGAGCCAAGCATATACCGGCTGCGGACGGTTGAAACAAACCTCTACCGGCTGGCTGTCGTCGCTTGGAACCTCAACCTTTGTTGAGCCGTATGTCTGGATTCCTCCTGCCTTTTGCTCCAAAATCGCCCTCGCAATTTCCATATCAGAGCCGCCGGAAACTACAACCTCGATGCTGTGCGGCGGTCTGCCGTACTCATCGGTCAGGTTTGTCTTGTTGTCGTAGCACCGCACCGATGTTACGCCCTGCACGCTGTCCAGAATGGAGGATTCGATGGAGTTTGTCATCCTTGCTGCATGGGCGGAAATACGCTTGATATACGATTGTCGCAGCTCTGTATCCGTTTCCCTCATCCTACCAAGCACCGGTTCAATCAGATTGGTGCAGGATAAGAACCCTGGACGGTTTGTCACAATCTGCGTGATAGAGCTGTTTGGCAACTGGTATTTACCAAACTCCTGAGATTCAAACGTAATCAGGCTGGAAACGCTTGCTGTCGTCATGTTTTCACTCAGTAGAAGAACATTACTCTTCTGGATGTTTTTATCCTCAATCAGCAATTTCCCTTCCTGTATGGTAGCGGTATAGTTTTCCTTTGGGAGTTTATCCGCAAGCCCTTGCAGGATATTCTGCTCCCTTGGGTCCTCGCCGCTGCTGACGCTGTACAGTTCCCCGTTGATTCCGATAGTGTAAATATCGTTCCTGCCAACGGAAATGATTTTGATGGATGCCTTGTTGAAGGATTGACGGGTAATCGCCTTATCCTCCGAACACAAAAACAGGGTCGGCGGCTGGGTAATGGAGGAAATCAGCGTGCCGGCCGGAATGGCAGAACCATCGTCCCCGGTGCAAAGGATGCTGTAAAAAGTCTTTTGGTCGGCAATTCGCCGCAATCCAGCAAACTGCACCGCATTATCAAGGCTGATTCCCTGTGCACTGGATGGGTAAAATGAGTGGTACACCTCTTGCATCACTTCCCACAATTCCGCCAGCCGGTCCGCCTGCACTGTAAGCAGGACGTTCAAAAAGGATTCTGGATTTTCCATCGTATTGAATCCCCATGCCTTGGAAAGTTCCTGATGCTCCTCTTTGTAGATAGCATCCATCCTTTTGGGGATAAATCCTGTTGGTGTTACCCCGTAATTAGAGCTCATCAATCATCACCTCCTCTTCGATTGCCCCTTGCGTTGTCTGCGCCCTGAAAGTCACTGTGCAGATTCGCAGACGTTTATTAATTTGAATCCTAATATCCTCCACCCCAACTACTTCCTCCACGCTCAAAATCTGCTCGCGGAACAATTGCTCAATCACAGCTATGTTGGGGTTTTTTACAAAAACCTCGCTGAAGTACGGAAGCCCTAAAAGGGAACCAAACTTCCACTCCCCCAAAAACCAGCGCAGACGTATTAAAATAGCCTGTCGGACAGAATCCGTCAGGCTAATATCTCCGCTGGGGGTAAGGTATAAATCCCCGTTTTTATCCAAAAGAAGGTCCTTCAATCGCCAGTCCTCCTTTCCCGCTACGCACTTGGCGGACCAGACGTTCCGTCGCCGCTTGTAACATTGGTGTGCGTATGGTTTTGCAGGCTGATTCCGGCACCAATTACATCTCCCTGTGCAGTGATTTTTCCACTTACCGTGAGATTTCCTATCAGATCCGCGCCACTTCCAGTGATAGTCAGGGTAGTTCCTGCATTTTTCAGCGTGATTGTTCCACCCTTCATCTGCATAAGCTGGCTGTCGTTGCGCTTTATCAGCACTTCATTGTCGGAAAACATGGCACGAGAATCTTTCTGCCGGATGATGATGGCATCCTTGCTCTGAGCCTCCTGCATCAGGGCGTTAGGTTTTCGGCATACACCCATGATGGCAATGGCATTGGTCAGGTCATGCTTTAAGTCCGGCAAATCCTCGCCCCCACTCCTCCACGCATCCAGCGCCTGCTCGGAAAAGAGGAGCAAGCACCCGTCCCCCGGCTTTACCGGGAAACAGATGCAGCTTTCCTGCGTGCTGCTTTGCTGGAAGTGTACTGGAACCTTTGCGATTTGTGGGTAATCAATCTTCTGCCCGTCCGGGCGCTTGATTTTCCCGATAGGCTTTACAATAGCGGTGCATTTGGCTGCATCGAAGGAAACAATCTCCCCGGGAATACAGGTATGTACCCCGTCCAGCGATTCTTGCACCGATTCCTTTAACTGCTGTACAAATTTTTGAATCATGTTTCTGTCTCCTTAATATGATACGTATTGATTTTACACGTATGATATGCTATCATAAAGTTACTAGGGAGGGATTGCCACAATGCCGCTAAAACCACGAGAAATGGAAAAAATAATCCTTGATGATGGCTGGATTTTTAAAAGTCAAGAAGGCTCTCACAGACATTACGTACACCCCACAAAACCCGGAAAAGTTACCATTCCCTTCCATCAAGGAAAAGAGCTGAATAAAATAACCGAAAAATCAATCCGAAAACAGGCGGGGATTCAATAACCCCTGTCCGCTTGATTCTATTTAAGGAGGTTTTGTTATGTTATCAATCTATCCTGCTTGCTTCTTCCGAGAAAACAATCAGTATTCCGTTATCTTTCCTGATTTAAACTGGCTTGCAACACAAGGCGACAGCTTTCAGGAGGCGATGGAAATGGCAGTTGATTGCTTGGCAGGTTATCTTTATTCCTGCCAAAAAGACGGGGAAGAAGTTCCCCCTCCGTCCGCATTGTCCGATATTTCTCTTGAAGAAATCGCAAAGGAATTGGATATAGATTCTCCTATGGGCGAATCCTTTGTCAGTATGGTATCTGTTGACGTTGCGTCCTATGCAAAGCAACACTTTGCCAAATCCGTCAAAAAGACACTCACCATTCCCGCGTGGTTAAACGAACAGGCGGTTGCTAGCGGCATTAACTTCTCCCAGACCCTGCAAGAGGCTCTTACCTATAAATTGCAGCACAGATAACTTTGAAAAAGGAAGGCACTATTTTTCGGTGCCTTCCTTTTTTACTCTTTTTTTCCTTTTTCGTAACGAAGGATTTTGTTGATAAAGTATACCTGACCTTTTCCCGTTACCTTCGGCGTTTTACTCACATGGATATGTCCATCGCTATGTGTAATGCAGGTTTCTTTAATTTCAAACAACCCCAGCTCCATTGATTTCTGGGTTGGCATATTGTAATCGCTGCCCTGTCGCCTGATTAAGTACCCGTTCTGCCTCATCCATTCAAACAGTCGATTTTGTCCCATCTTGATTCCGTTCTGTTTGAGCAGTTTTGCCAACTCTCCAATCAGAATAGAATTTTTCGATGTCACCACCGCATCGGTAAAGATAACTGCCGACTTCTGTTCTTCTATCTGTTTTTGTAGGGCTTTCCGCTGCTCCCTCTCTGCTTTGATTTCACTGAGCAATCGGATTGCCGTGTCTGGGTCAGCCAACATCTGTTCCACTGTGCTTTGTGTCGCATACATTCCGTGTTTTCGGATAGATGGTATCACCTAGCTTGTCACCCAGCGCTTAAATTTCTTTGCAGTCGGCAGTTTACTGGACAACACCAAGCTGTATAATCCGGATTCGTTGATGATGGTGGTTTTACTTTGTCCAACAAGCAGATTCCCATTTTGGGAATCTGCTATATCCAACATTATAAAAGTCTTGTCCTCATCATCTACATGAGTTGATACAGCTTTGCTTGCATTTGCGTAACCTAAAATTTCAGCCACATCTTTTCCGACAAACCACGGTTCGCCGTCCTTCTCGATGGTGCGGATTTCTCCAAATTCTGAGTTTTGAAAAATCTGTAATTCGTTCATCTTTACACCCCTCCCATTCTTTCCGAATATTCTTTCATGTTTTCCCCCGTTTCCACAATCTGCGCCGTACACAGCCAGTCCCCTGCCATGTTGTCGCCCTCGAGCTTAACCGATTCTACGCGGAAAATACCGTTTGCCGCCTTGCTTTGCAGCTGTATCAAATCGTTTACTCCAATGGCGGCATTGAGGAAATATCGAATCTCCCAACCTGCCTGCGCCTTGTTTTTAGAACTGTTGTCCTGCGCATTTCCGGAGTTCTTTTCCGATTTTGTCAGCTTTTTCGGACTTCCGATTAACCCGGTTTTGGAGGAAATCAGGTGCGCAACGGTAGAAATCGGTTCGTTGGACTTTGTCACCTGAATCACTCCGTTTTGAATGGTCCATGTCAGATTGTTTGAGGCGCAAACCTTGTCCAACACATTTTTGGCAAGCCCTACATAGCTGTAACTTTCCATCGGCTTAAAACTTGCGCCCTGAGAAAAGGTGATGGGCAATCCCATCTGCCCTGCTGCGTCCTGCAATATTGTTTTGGAATCGGTGGTCGATAAATAACCGAGTGTGAGGTAACTGTCCCGCAGTTCCTTTCTTCCGTCCAGAACGTCAATCGTTGTCTTTTGGTCTGCTCCGTCATCTTCGGTCACAACATTGGTTACGGTTCCGGTAAGTACCATCGGAACATTTCCCCTGTAACCGGCATTTAGCGTAACAACACAGTCCTTTTTTTCTAACGCCGCTTTGTGCGCCGGTGAAAGGTTCCAAAGGGAAATTTTCGCCGTGTTTGGGGAAGAAACGTCTGACTTTTCTACGGAAAAGTTAATATGCAGCTCGTTGATTCCAAATCCTGCGCTCCCCGCCTGCCCGGCAGAAAACCGATATTCCCGAATCCAGTTAGCCATCTGTTTCTTCCTCCCCCAATTTCAATAAATCCTCTATTGGCATAAAAACAAATTGAGCCTTTTTATCCCTGAAATCATACCGTTCAATCCTGTCTTTGGAAGACACCGCCGCAAAAACTCCATCCGGCAGCCCGTGGCACAGGTAGAAGAAGTTAAGAGGTGCGTTGGGAACTATCTTGATTCCCGCAACATACGGATTTCTGTTTCCGTCATAAATCCCAAATGTCCAGTAATTTCCGCTGTCATTGTAGCTGAATCTGATTAGATATTCCTTTCTCCCCAGAACAACACGCGAAAAACTGTCATTGTATTCCGGCGCTTGAATTACGATAGTCATAATCTATTTCCCCAGATATTCTGTAATGCTTTCTTTTATATTCCATAAAATACTTCCGTTGTTTTCTTCTTGCGATTGATTGCTGCCCGAAGTCGAATTTCCTACAATATTTGAGCTTTCCCCTGCCTGACTGCCATATGGCGCTGTGGCAGCTGTTCCCGCCGTTGTCCCGGTATCTCCGCCGCGCCCATATTCGGACGGAATGGTAACGGTCTTTGCCGCCGTTGTCTGCACCTCTTTGAGTGTAATCGGAATTTCCAACGATGTTTTCGTCGATACATCATACGGCAAAGAAAGACTTGTTACACCCATGTTTTTAAAAATACCTTTTGCAGAACTAACGGTAATCAACTCGCGCTTTGCGTACAGCTCCTGAAATCGGGAAGCAACCTGTTGTACCCTTGTCGGTGAAGCGTGCGAGCGAAAGGTTATCGGCGTATTGGTGACAATCACGGTAAGACTCAACGTTTTGGGCTTTTGAATCATCGTATCCTGTACCGAAAAACCCTCTTCTACAGGATAATCCGGGATTTCCATCTCTAAAGAAAGTTCATGATGAATCAGCGCGTCGCACTCGATACCGCCGATATTGACCGGTTGAGGTTTCATCTTTTATCCCACCTTTTTAGTATCCCATTGCAAAAGCTCTTGCCGCTTCGTCCGAACTGTCATTCACTGCCTTATTCATCTGTTCTGCGCCCTTTTGCTGCATTTCTCGGTCAGAGCCGTTGAAGGTGTTGGTCACATTGTTTTGGATAGTCACATTGTTGGTTCGGTTGCTGCCCCCAGTTGAATTTGCTACAGTGACAGGTTCCGGGTCTTTGGAAAACAGACCTGATACATAATCCCAACCTTTTCCGATTGCATTTCCAACTCCGCCAATCAGTTTTCCTAGAGGGGAGTTTGCGATTGTATCTATCAAATCCTTTGCCTTTTCCTTTAAATTTCCAAACCAGTCCATAACACTGCGAATGGTTTTTCCAACCTTTTCGCCCGCTTGCCACACCTTCTCGGTGGACCATGCAAAAAATTCCCCCAGTTTTTCCAAACCTTTTCCGAGCAAATCCGCAATCGTGGAAATCAACGAGCCAAGAAAAGAAATAACCCCTCCGATGGTTTCTCTGACAGCGTCTGCATCAATTCCCATTTCTTCAAAAAAATCACCGATGACGCTGGCATCGCCTCGCATAAAGTGAATCAAATCGTCGATGGCAAGGGCAACCAACATGATAACCGCAACCAGTGCAAGCGTTTTGAGGTTTGCCGTGGTAAGCAATCCGCTTAGACTCTTAAAGAAGCTGAGAATCTTTCCTGCATTAAGCGCAAGCCAGATAGAACCTGCCGCCATCGCAAGCAGTTTCAGCAGGTTTTCCATACCGCCCACTTTGTCTGCAATTTTGTCGATAAACGCAACTGCCTTGTCCAGCCACCCCAACAGTTTGGAGAAGAAATTTACCAGAAAAGCAGATAGCTTTTTGGTAAGTCCGTACTGACTGTTTACCTTATCCACCCACAATCCCCATTGATTGCGAATGTTGAGCAGCGCATCGGAAAGGTTCATGTCCAGTTCGTTAAACGAAGCGTTGATGGTGTCTGCATTGTTGACAATCGCATTTTTCAGGGCAGACAAACTGATTTGCCCTTGCGATGCCATCTCTTCAAACCGTTCTTTGCCGACACCAAGCTCCTTTTCCAGCAGTTTCACCGCTTCCGGCGCGTTCTCCAACAACTGGCTGATTGTTTCGCTGTCTACCTTTCCTTTTGCAAAGGATTTGTTGATTGCTTCCTGCAAGGCGGCGGTTTCTTCATTGGATTTTCCGGCAGCCTTAAACAGTTTGGAGGTGAGCTGTGCATAGTTTGCCGCTTCTTCCACAGAACCGAACAACTCTTTGTTCTCCTGCACCAGATTGCCCACAAACTTCGCAGTGTCCCCGTAGGAAGTTCTGCTTGCGTTGGCAGCCTGTAAAATCTGCTGCTGAATGGCGCTTTGTTCTCCCATTCCTCGGGTGGCATCTCTGATTCGGTCATTGATTCCGTTAAACTCCTCCGAGATTTGCTTGAGCTGAACCAGGGAAAAACCCAAGCCCAATGTTCCGATCAGTTTTCCCATTGTCGAGCGCACAACACCGGAAATCTGTTGATAAGCAGCTTTTGTTTGTTTTAACTCCTGCTGATGTTTTTGCTCTGCGGCTGTTTGTTTTTTGGTTTCATTGGTGACTTGTTTACTTTTCCCCCAGATACCGTTCAAAAGGTCACGGGTAATCCGTTTTTTCTTGACTTGCTCCTCGGTATGTTTTTTACCTTTCTTTTCTTCCTCGTTTACCCGGCGCTGTTTAGCTGCCTGTTCGTCCACTTCATCGTTAATTTTCCGTTGATTATTCAGAATTTCATCGGTGATGTTTTCTTGTTCCTCAAGCGGCGCGGTATTGGGTGCCTCTGTCGGCGAAGGTGGTTTTGCAACCGGTGCCGAACCGGATTGTACCAGTGTCTTTGGAACTTTAAGTTTTATTTCGACAATCAAACTTTTTAGCGTCTTTTCCCAACGCTTCTTTGCTTTCTCAACTGTCTTTTCTGCTTTTTTTAAAGACGCATCGTCAATCTCAAACCCTATCGCAATCGCTATATCCCGTATGGTCAATCTCTCACCCCCTTCTCATTTCCTCCGCCTGAATCCGCTGTATATCCAAATCACGGATATACAGCGCATACAGCTTTAGCGCCTCGTCCAGTGAATAGCAGGTTTCCAGCTCCCACTTGGACGCAAGCCCAGCTTTGATGAGAATGTACATCCTCAGCTCTAATTCTCCGAATTGCGTTGTGTCAAAATGTCCGTATCGTTCGGGGTCATCGGCGATGTCGGTTCCCGGACGAGCTTTCCAAACAGGGGACCGAGTTTCCCGAAAAAACCTCCGAAATTCTCCCTTAAAACATAAAACGCCAGCAAAAACATATCCTGAATCTCCGCACAGAAAATTTCATCTGCCGTTTCTTCAGTCAGATATTCTCCGCTGTCTTTTATGACAATGTTTTTGGAGCAAAGCAGCTTTTTGAGCAGCAATTCTATCTTGTCGCCGCTTATCATGGAAAATGCGGTAGAAATCTGAGGTGCCGCTTTCATAACATCATCATCCAAACTTAGCTTCTGATCCGACAGCAACGGGGCAAGCGCCCCCATTGCCGGCAGCAGCAGTCCCGCAAGCTCTCCTGAAAGGTTTGCTGCTGTAAACGCGCCAAAAGGATAAATTAAAAATTTCATTCCTTTTAGTTCCGCTTCTTTTCCTTCGATTCGTCTGCTGTAATTGCACTGCACTATACACTACCCCTTTCCGAATCTGCGGTGTAAAGAATCCACTGCCTGTTTCCCGCTTTTCGTCCGAAATCGCTGTTTGGGGTCTTTGCCACCCACGCTTCTTCTGCGGAAAGAAGGACTTCCCCGTTTCTTTTCTTGATTAAAAGGGGGAAAGTCTGCAATTCTCCGTCCCGCAGGCGCTGTGCCAAATTATTTAAAATTTTGTTTGCCTTCACGCCGTACAGATTGGTAATCGTCACTTTGGAACAAGGATTCGGGTCAAGGGATGTTACAACCGCGCTGTCACAGCCCGAGGTTGGCGCTGCTTCTTCTGCCATGTCCTCTATGGTCAGAAAGGCATCGTCCGCATATCCAGTCAGGCTAAACGGACCAAACCCGATTAAAATATCTTTGCAGTTGTAAACTACAAATTCCTTCATATTTTACCTCCTTAATATTCTAACGTTCCGCGAACTTCAACAAAATGAACTGCGCCTGCCAGACGGGCGGTAAACTTGCAGCCTTTCAGCTGTCTGCTTGCCCGTTCTGCTTGAGTCAGCTCTCTTGCCAACGGTACGGTTACGGTAAATCCCGGAACAGCGTTGCCGTCCTCGTCATACTCGGTCGGCGAAATGCCACCCATCTTCTGTCCGCGCTTGAGTGCATAAATCATCTGGTTTTCCACCAGTGCAATGCCTCCATCCGTGTATGGGATTTTGGGATTGGTAACAAACAGATTGTAGATGCAGTTCTGCATGAAGGCTTTCAGCCACCACATAAACCGAACTGTATCAATCCATTCTCCGTTTACTGTTTTTCCTCCCTGCGTGATTGCCTTGCCGCCGTACTCGGTAAAGTAGGAAATATTCTTTTCCTGCAATACGTTCATCTGCGTTGCGGTAAGCTCTGCTACCGAAACGCCGTAAAGCGTTTTAAATGCCCATGTTTCGCTGCCCGGTTCATAGGAAAGGCAGGAAACGGCAAACGCAACGTTCATGTACTTGTCCGCTTCTGTTTTTCCCGGGCTGTAAATTTCAAAGCTGTTCTGATAGGTGCTTGTTTTCAGGCTGCTTGCCTGCTCAACTGTGGTAAAGCAAGCCATCTTCTCGTGAGCTTCCGCCCACTTTGCAATATCCTCATGCTTTGCTTTCTCAATCCCTGCCGGGCAAATTACAAACCACTCGGTGTTTGCTGATGCTCGCTCCAATGTATCGCTCAGTGCCTCTGGGGTTTCCAGATTCTTTACATTAGCCGCTACAAAAATCTTGGACGGGTGAGGCTGCTGGGAAAACGCAACTGCCGCCGCATCGTAAACAGCTTCGCCCTCTACCCATCCTGCTGTTTTTACCCCTTCCAGAGAGGTGTAGACTCCGATTGCCTTGTAATCATCCAGCTTTTTGGATGCCGGTTCCGGACCAACAATCAGGATGCTTCCAAAGCCGGCGATTCCGGTTGCCGGAGCTGCAATCTGAATCTGGATATCAACAATATCGCTTAAATTAGTGCTCATTAAGCCTGTGCCTCCTTGCTATAGTTTACTTCTGCACTTTCAAACCAACCGCTTGTGTCAGCAGCTTGCTCGCTGGTGCCTCCCCCGCTCGGTGTCGGTACAGTGCTGTCCTGCCCTGCCGGTGGTGTTGTACTGGAATGTCCATACACATCTTCCACAAAACTGATGGAAAACTCCTGCATTGCCCGATACTCATATTTAGCATCGTTGAGCAAAGCGCTGACATCCAGCGTGCTTCCCTCCTCCTGCAAACAAATATCGTGCACCTCCAAAAAATCCTGCCCTGCATCTGAGCCAAGATAGCGGATAAAACTTTGAAGGTCGCTGACGGCTGTATTTCTGGGAGGAGGCGCACTCATCCCTGGCTTTCCAGTGCCTTTTCTTCCGCCGGTATACAGGTTCAGAGCAATCCGCCCTGTGCAGTAATACCGCTGGGAGATTTCTGTCTCTCCCGATTCGTCTGGGTGGAGAAAATGCGAAACGTCTGTTAATTTGAGGGCAACAAAAGGATAAGGAGGTTTGACTTGGTTGGTCTCACACCATCGGACGGTTGCTCCTGCAAAATATCGCCGCACCAACTCCTCCACCTTCAGCTGCGCTTCTTCTGTTGTCACACTCTCACCCCTTCCTGCTCTCCTGCCGGCAAAACTACCCATTGGCACTCCCAGTGCCCGATTGGAGTATGCTGCCACTGGGAAGCCTGCTCACATTCGTACCATTCCCCTTGATAATACAGGCGGTCCGCCGGGGTGCCTACTTGCTGGTTTACGGTATGTATCTCTGATTTCCCAAAACTTTTCACCCTGCGAAGGGAGCGTTCTCCCTCCGGCAAGGCTTCCAGTTCCCGAATATTCAGGGATTGGATGTTGAGCCGTACTGTAATATCCCGATATGGGTGGCATCCATCCTGGTCCGCCTTTCCGTATCGGCGAATGGTGTACTGAGAAGAAAACATCAATCATACTCCCCTTTCTCGCAGATGGTATACGAGATACTATCCCTCATCGTCCCGGTATCAATCAGCGGATGGTCGTGACCTTTTCGCCCGATGGTGGAGGGTGCGTTTGGGACAAACTGCCCTTCATCGATGCGGTTTTGCACCTTTTTGCGTACATCTTCCCCAATCACCTCAAAAGCCTGCTGGGAATCTTTTTCTCCCAGCAGTGCCTGAGACACTTCGGTTGCCGCCATCTCCTTGATTTCCTCCTCGTGCATCTGCACCGTCTGCGCCAAAAACGGGCGGGAGGGAATGGTACTTGTGCCAAGCTCATTGTATAGAGCAATCTCTACCAAATCAGCCTTGGATGGCATTCCATTGTGCTTTTTCCCCTTCTTCCCTCGCTTTAAGCCGACACGCACCTGTTTGGTGGATAGCTTTTGAAGCTCCCGAAAGAATCGCTCTCCCTCCGGCGTCAGCCTATCGTGCCCTGCCATTTCAATCCCTCCGAACCATAATTGGGATAATCGCCTGTTTTAATCGCAGATACTCCATCCCATAGGTTGTGAGAGATAGTGAGGATTCTACGCCGGCAACACCCGTGTTATTGCCAAAAGAAACAGAGGTCGCGCCCTCCGTGTAGGACACAACCCCTGCTCTATCAGCAATATTTCCAAATGCACCTTCTGTACCCAGTCCAGCCATCTTCATACGGTGAGCAGTGAGATAGACAAGTGCCTGCGGGTACTGAGTGCCAAACGCTGTTTCACTCACCAGCTGACTTGTAAGTTCAAGCCATGTTTGGATAAGCCCATCGGGAACCTCGGAAAACTCTGGTGCAATCGTGCGCAATAATGTTAAATTATCCATTACTGCTTGCCTGCGGAACCGCGTCTACCGCCTTTTGGCTTATCTTCCTCCGACTCAGTTTCCGACTCGGTCTCAGGCTCGGCTGGTGCCTCTGGTTCAGCGGATTCTTCCGCTACTTCCTCCGAAATCTCAATCACTCCACGCTCCTGGAAGAAATCGAGAATTTCGCTTTTTTCGTACTCAGCCGGCAGCGGCTTTGTCTCCCTCGGGAGGAGGAGAACAGTGCCGATGCTGATAATCTTAGTCCCTTTGTTGGTGATATTTTTCATTTTCTCAATCTCCTTTTACACGCCGACTGCGATAATAGCAGACAGCGGATAGTAAATCATAGCGCCGACAACTCTGGCTTCGCATGGTACTACGATTTCCAGATTCTTGTTCTGAGCTGGATGCTGATAAAATGGCATCGGGATTTCGATGGAGAGTTTTTCCACATTGTTGGTATACAGCAGCGCAACACCCTTGCCATCGCTTGGTTTTGCGTATGGATTGCTCTCTACTGCGGTTGCGTTGAGCTCCGCACAAGATACAATCGTGATACCGTCAAGGTTATCCTGGAGATATTTCAGCACGGAAATACCGGTATCAGGGATTCTCTTGACAGAGAGGTCCAGATACACATCAGACGGGATTGCCAGCGTATCTGGATGCTCGGTGTTCTGGGTAGCGGCGTTGACCTGTGCGATCATGCCGGAAACGTCCTTGATAATCTCGTCCACGCTCTTGCCTTTCCAGTCGGCTGTGCTGCTGGTAGCCCCGTTTGGCAGAGAGTACAAAGGAATATCGTTGTTTTCGGACAGGATACCAACAAGGTTGTTTTCCTTGTCGCCCTTCCATGCAACCGAGTTGGTAAAGCGGTCGATAGCGTATCTTGCTGCGGAACCTTTTCTTGCATCCAGTCCCTTGCCTGCCAGTTTGGAGGCTCTCATGTCCTGTACGCTGTATCCGTAGCTGGCACCAATGCCCTTCACCAGTGCGGTTTTGGGCTGACCCTTTACATCTGCACGAGGCAGGTCGGTGGCGTAGTTGCCGATGATTTTGGCAAGACCGGTAGGCTCATATCCGTAGTAGGTTACACTCTCTGCACCCTCTGGCACCTCATGGGTAACAGGGAACATTTTGAGGGCAGTGAGTTCTGGGAAAACTTTGTCGTAGGTTTTGACCTTTACAAAATCAAGCTCCCTTGCAAAGTAGACGCTGGCATCCTCGGCAGCATCAAAATTCATCTGAGGGTTGCTGGCAAGGCTGGCGGAAATGCCAGAGTTTTCAATCGCCTTGCGGTCCTCTGCGCTGAATGCAGTGTGCTGTGTTTTGTTCATCATTTCTCCTCCTTATTTCTGTGCGTAAAGCTCGATTGGAGCGATATTAGATAAATCCTTCTCGCCCAAAAAGCGTGCGTTAAGCTGCAAAGTGTTTGCGCTGTCCGCCGCAGTTTTGAAGCAGCCAAGACCAGCGCCGTTGATTACCAGATATACAGGGTCGCCGTATTTTGGTTTTACGCCATCTACGATGCGCACCCAGATTCTGCCGGAGTGCATCACGCTGACGGTGCTCTTTGCCGCTACGGAAACATCGCCCTGCGCGTCCATCTCTCGCACATCTGCCATAATGATACCCTCAAACTTGTCGATAGTAGCACCGGTAGCGGGGAGCTTCACTGTTTTGCCGGCTGTTTTGCCCTGAACAACGCCCATGCCAAATTTAAGCCCGGCAGCCTCATTCATACGGCTGTCCACAACATGGTCGGTCAGGTCGTACAGTCCGCCCGCTACACCAGCAGGGGTAGACTGGGTGTAATTGGTCCACATGCTCATTACTTGTTACCTCCATCCATTTTTTCAATCATTCTTCTTCTGGCTTCATTCTGCCCGTCAATCGGCTTGTTGTGAGCGGAATCACCGCGGAACATCTGCTGGCGCTGATAATCTACGTCCTTTCTTTTGCCGACACTTTCTTTGGCAATATCAAACATTGCGTTGATGTAGGCGGTATCTTTGCCATCCAGACGGATGTTCGGGTGCACCTTTTTGATGATGGCTTTCTTGGCATCCATCGGTTTCATTGTCTCGATACCATCCAGATTGAGCTTGTCCCCCAAACGAATCAATTCGATTTTCTGATTGACATAAACGTCGATGCTGTCCATGTTGAGAGGATTCTCCTGGGGTTCCTCTTCATCGGCATTTGCTTCGGCGGTTTCACCCTCGCTGTCAGTTTTTGCTTCTTCCTCAGCGGATGCCTCGTCAAAGTCGATTTTTGCCTGAAGCTGTGCAATGAAGTCCAGCAGTTTCTGAATGTCCTCGTCCTGCTGTGCAATCACGCCGGATGCCTCATCCATTGTCTCGCAGTCACCGGAAGCGTCCCTGCGGTCACGGCGGTCTTTTACCTCCTTCACCGGGTCAGCCTCGTCCTCATCTGTGGTCTGCTCATCTGGATTGGTGCCCTCATCAGCGGTTGGATTGGTGTTTTCCATCCGCTGTGCCTGTCTCTGTTTGTACTCTTCCACCAGTCTTGCAATTTCCTCCGGTGTGAGTCCGTCTTTTCTTGCTTTTGACATTTGGTTTCCTCCTTGTTCTTCCCCGTCGATGTTCAAACGGGCTTGTTCTCCCGCCCTTGCCTTTTCAACAAGAGCAAGGTGGTTGATTTGGATATTTCTTTGGATTGCGTCATAAGGCTGTCCGTTCCAAACTCCAGGCGTTTCGTCTGGAGTTTGGGTGTATCCCAGCGACAGTTCACGCAATCCATAGTCCAACGATTCTGCATCATGTATCACAATCTGGGCGCGGACATTATCTCCATCCTGCATCCCCTCGCTCAAAATTGTGCCAATGTGCTCCTGCTGTACATTGTCCACATCAACAAGCCCCGCCTCGTGAGTGAGGATGACAGGCTTGCCTTTGTAGCTCGCAAGGCTTTCGGCAGCAAAAACTTCCTCCGGCAACCGCAGTTCCCTGCGGATAGTGCCATCTGGATTGTGATACTCAAAAATTCCCACCCTTGTCAGGATGGGATTATCAATCAAATACCCCTCTGGTGTGAAATAGGTATCACTCAGAGGGATGCTATCAAATCTTTGTTCCATTGCTACTCCTTTTTCTCATATGGCACAACAACATTTCGGGGAAACACCGGAATTGCAGTACACCGGCACCCGTAGTCCTCCCCCGGATGGCAATGCCTCCCGGTTCTCGGGTCCGAGAGCGGTGGGGAATCCCACGAGAATTTGTTCCCGTTGAGCTTCCTGTGCTGATGGCGCACCTTGGAATCCCTTTTGGAAGACCAGATGTACTCCCGGACACCTGCATCCGTCTGTTGTTGCCTTGTAAGCTGTGCCTGTAGTTTGCCAACCTGGTCTCGGACAATAAATTTCGCACGGTTCTCACTGACTTGGCAGGTATGCTGGATGTGCTTCACCATCTGGTCCGTAGCGGCATTTTGGGTAATATCCTCCCAAAGGGTATCCCGAATCTGCTGGACAAGGTCCTGTGGAATTGAGGAAATCATCCCCATATTTTCCCGAAACCACCGCTCCAACAGCTCCCTGTAAAACGATTCATCGTAATATTCCGGGATAACCTGTACCCCCAGCGTCCGTTCCACCGCCTTGCTCCATCCCTGATTCACAACACCTCGGATAAGGTAAGCGGCGGTTTTAATTTGTTCTTCCAAATTGGAGCCGTCTTCCTCCTGCTCCTCCTCGGTTTTCAGGTCGTTCATCATTTTGGTAAGATACAGGTCAATCAGCTGCATCAACCCAACAACATCATCGGTGCGCATCCGCTTGTCTCGGTCCTGCTTGATTGCCTTGATAATCTTCGGCATCCAGCGTAGCACCACCTTGTTGTAGCGGCGGTACAAATTCGCAACTGCCTGCGAATATTGCCTTTCCGCAGAGATTGCATAGGGCGGCACATACTTTGATTTCAAGGTGTCGTGCCCATAGAATTTCTTCTGGATTTTCTCCTGTAAGGCAGTTCGGTACGCAAGGTCATTCACAAGTTTCACCTCTTTTCGGGCATGAAAAAAGGACGGCACAAAGCTGTGTCGTCCTTTAGGAAAGGTTATTCGGTTTTAATGGTCTATTAAGCTGCCTGGCTGGCACCATTTGGAAACGATAGTGCAGGGCTTTCCCTCGTGTAGGCACTGTTTAATGATATCCATATAAACCTGTGCAGCACACCTGTCACCGTCACGCTGAAAGTCACAATAGTTGAATGGCATAAATCTTTCCCCAAAGGTTTCGCGATACTGCTTTTTAAGTTCGATCATCTCATCGCTTCTCAAAATTGTGGAATCAACTTTTGCTACAACCACTTTATTCCTCCTCCCCATGCAGTTCTTTTATAAAGCTGGTGCAGTTTCTGTTTTAATGACCGATAATGTCATTCGGTCCGCACCACTTGGAAACAATGGAGGTCGGTTTGCCTTCTCTCAGGCATTTTTCCAGCTCTTCCTTGTATACCTGCGCTGCACACTTATCTCCGATTCGGTCAAAGTCGGCATAATTGAAAGGCATGAAACGTTTTCCGAATTTTTCTCGATAGGCTTTTTTTAATTCAAGCATTTCGTCACTGCGTAAAACCTTTGAATCCACCGCTGCTACATACATTTAGCTTTCTCCCCCATGTAATTGACGAAGATAACTGTCACAAATATTAGATACCTCCGGTAAATTTTCACGAAGGAAATTCAATTTTGAGGTATCTTTGAAAGCAACCAAAGAATAGTAGTTGGCAAATATTTCACTTTCTTTGATTCCTTTCCGCTTCCAATATTCTTCTGAATGTTCCTGCGGAAATTCATACTTGCTTTCCGAAACTGCACTGCAAATATCGGATAAAAATCCTTCCTCATCGTTATCAATACAAAATTGTTGAAACTTCTTCGGGTCGGAATCAATCGTCTGTTTTGCACCTTTTACCTTTTCTACAAAGTTTGTATCACTTTCCACATTGAGAAACAGCTTATCAATTCTGTGGGAAAGTTCGTGCGTGGTAACAATCGACAAATCAATATCATGGAAAGATTTCCTTGATGTATCGTAATAGAAAGCGTCCTTTGACGGAGAATAGCCAAACGGTGAGCTTTCCGGCAATTTCGCCGATTTAAACTCCACTGCCTGCATCATGGTCTGCAAGTATGCCTGACACGGCGCATCCATCTGTTGGGTAAACGCTTGGTAATCGTCTTGCAGCTTTTGCACGTCCAATGTCCCGTCCGGGGTAATATAGTTTTTGGTCGGCATACTGTCAGAGGGCAGTTTCCTGCTCTCCGCCGGCTGCGGCGCGCTTTCTCTTTGCCCACGTTCAGAGCTTCCCTCGGTTTGTTTCGGCTGACTGTTCTCCGAGGTTCCCTGTTGCTGTGACGGTTGTTCGCCTTGCTTATTTTGTTTTTCTTTCTGTTCTGAGGAACTTCCCCGCTTGGTTTCTTCCGGCTTTTTCGTTGGTTCCTGCTCTGAGGAAGAACCTCCGCCTTCGCCCGAACCGCCAACCTTTCCGGGACGTCCCTCATGATTAAAATTTCCGCTGCCCTCCCCGCCGTCCTCGGCGATGACATCCTCGGCAGCTCCTGATTTCATTATACCACCTTGTCGCCCCGGTTGTCCAGTGGGTTCCAAAGCTGGATTATCATTTGCTCGCAGTCCTTCCAGCAGCGCCTCCCATCCGTCGTCCTGCGACTGGTTGTCCAGGATGTCTTCGATATTGAGACTGCCGCCCTGGGCAAGCGCCTGACGCACTTCCTCGGGCTGTATCGCCTGCATATCTATGTAGAGCTGTGCTGTTTGTGCCGCTACCTGTGCCCGCTGGGCTTTGGTGAGCTCTACGGTTGCCTTTTCCGTCTCACTCAAGCTCCATAACGGCTTGAAGGTTGGTTTGATATTTCCCGGGTTCTCGATGCTTCCATCATAAACCCCTGCCTGCACAATCGCTTTTATCAGGGTGCGGATATTTTTCTTGAGCATCCGCTTTTGGATACCCTCCACAAAATTGTAGTAGTTTTCCAAATCGCTCTCACCGGTTGCGTTTTCGCCGGCGGGGGAACGCCCAAACAGGATGGTTTGTGGGATGCAGGTAACTGCCGATAAGAGGTTGCAAGTACTTTCCAAAATTTCCTTCGTTCCTGTCATCTGGAAGGTTTTGAAATCGTAGTCCTCACCTTCCATATCAACAGCAATCGTGTTCATCATTCCTCGGGAAGCGTCAAGAACCTGCAAACGTTTGAGTTCCATCTCATCTCCGTTCGGACCTGCCAGCATACTTTGCAGACCTCGCTGTTTGTATACCGGCTGCACGCTCTTTTCAATCATGTTGGCGGCATTGGTGTGTGTTTTGAGCGCCCGGGACAAATCCTTGTGGATACGGATATACTCCGGCAATCCCCAGTAATAATACTGCTGTGCTGCCCCGTACTCCGGCAAACTGCCGTTTTTAAAAACTAAGCACCTGCTGCGATGCACTCGAAAAGTGCCGCCGTAGGTGCTGGATACATCGAAATATTCTGCTTTCCCGGTTCGGTAGGTGTCTGGGTCTGGCTGAACGATTGCCCGCTCATATACTCGCAGCTCCTCCACTGATCGGACGTCCTGCCAGTTCACCGGCTCTTCCAGTCCGCCGCCATCGTCCAGAAGCATAACGATGATAGAGCCACCGAACAGCCTCGCCCAGCGGATTGCCGTTACAGCCTTTTCCTCCCAGTCCAGCCGGTCAAGCGCGTCGTCTAAAAATTCCCTCAAGTCCGCATCCGAAACATTATATTCCATGCCATGTTTCAGCGCTTCTTCTGCCGGTCGGTCAATAATCTTGCTGAACAGTCCATTGTTTTGGTACTTCTCAGCAAGGTCATAGTCCGGAATCCATACGTCACTGGAGTATCGCTCTTGCGCCTGATACATCCTCATAACATCAGAAAACCCGTCTGCTCTGTATTCCAATTCTTTCCCTCCCTTTTAAATCAATCCTTCCAGACTAAAGGAGGAAGAATTGTAATAGGTGTTCGCCTGCGTCTGTGCGTCCACCTGGTCGTCATTTGCACCGTTCGGGAATACTGCGTGTTCCTCAACGAAATCATGCACCCACGGGGCAATGGACGGGTCTGGCAGGTAAATATTTCCCGCCTCCGCTACTGCCGTTACAGCATTGGCGCGGACAATCTTGCCGCCCTCCGGTTCCACCGGTATCAATCCGGGGATTTCTTTTCGCAGCACATCAATAACTGCTGTGCCGTTTGCCTTATCCTCCACGAGCTTGCGGATTGCCTGCGGCCACTTGGCAGAGAGTGAGCGGATAGCACGCAAAGTCTCGGTAAAACTCATGCGTCCACGCGCCTGATCGAGCAGGTAGCGGCTGCTTCCCTTTCTCGCCCAAACCTGCCCTACAACATAGTCAGAGGATTGAGCATCCTTGAAGGTGCAGTCCCATGATTGAACAAAATCATAAAGCCCATCCGGCAGGACTTTGTAGTAGTTCCACCACTCGCGCTTAAAGGTTCCACCTTCGCCCGGTGTTGGGTGCTGCTGATACAGTGCCGCCCAATCTCGGCTGCCGACTGTCACCTTCATCTTTTCGAGGGCTTCCTCATCGTATTTCCACTTCCAGAGTGCTTCCCCTTCCTGCCGTTCATCGTAAGGTTTGGGCGGATATTCGCAGACGGCTGGCAATTCCAATATTGTCCACTGGTCCGCTCCTTCCTGCGCTGCCTTAAGCAATTTCCCTGCCAAATCGTCCTCGTGCCATCGGGTTAAGGTCAATAAAATACACCCATCCTTTTCCAGACGGGTGTAGAGGGTGGAGGTGTACCAGTCATATACTTTTTCTCGCATGGTGGCGCTGTCTGCGTCCTCGCGGTTTTTCACCGGGTCATCGATGATGATGTACTCACCGCCCATACCGGTAATACCACCACCGACACCAGAGGAGCGGTAGGTTCCTCGATGATTCACAATTTCAAAAATATCACTGTTCCTCAAAAAGCTTCCCTTTGCCGTACTGCGGATATTTTTTCCAAACAAATGGCTTTCTGGAAAAAGTAGAGAATATTTTTCGCTATCAATCAGCCTTTGCACATCTCGGTTCATGCGGCTGGCAAGGTCGGCAGAATAGGAGCAGGAAATGATAGAAGTATCCGGGTTGCGCCCCAGAAGGTATGCCGGAAACTTACGACTTACCAACTCGCTTTTGCCATGCCGGGGAGGCATAAACACCATAAGGCGGCGGATCTCTTTGCACGCCAGCTTATCCAGATAATCGCATAGGAGACGATGGTGCCAATTCATCTGGTAGTTATCATCGACATACAGCACAAAATCCCGCATTGTTCTTCTGGCAAGTTCTCGCCGAGCTTCCTCTATCAGCACTTGCCTTTGCTCTTTTGTCACCGCTACTGTTTCCTTTCTATCAATTGTCGCAGTTCCTCGCTGCTGATTTCCTGTAATACCCGTTCATGGGTATTTTCTTCCTTCGGCATCTGCGCCTTCTGTGCTCTCAAGATTCGCAGTTCACTCAAATATTGCCTCTTTTCCTTTTGTACCTTGGTAAGCTCCGCTTGAAGTTTCTGAATGACGTCAAAGACATCTCGCGTTCTTGTCGTTGTTTCCACCTGTTTTGAGCGGCTATCCCTTGCCCCTTCGTTTTCCACTACTCGGCGCGTTACACCGTCCAGCGATAACCCGTTCTTTTGGTCCTGGTATCTTTGGATAGATTCCATCAGCTGCCGTTCCCGGCTAGTCAGGAGGATGATTTCATCAATGATGATAGATTCCTCATCCTCAAAATCCATCCTCTGCAATCGTTCCAGTTCTTTCCGGGGTATCATATCCATCGTAGGGTTTGCATACAGTCCATGCTCGTAGCGGTTTTTGTTTCCTTTTGGAGCTCCGCGCTTTCTCTTTGCCGGTTTGGATTGATTGGTAATGTTACCATTCGTTTGTGCTGTGTTACCATTCGATCTGGTAACGTTTGGTAACGCTTCCTTATTCTCCCAATTGTCCTGATTTTTCCATTTTCGGACCTGATTCTCCGATACACCCAATTCCTCGGAAATGTCCTTGATTGTGCGGCTTTTTCCAGATTCCAACCACAACTCAAAAGCCTTGTCTCGGTTTGGACTTCTCGGTCTGGGCACCTCTCACCACCTCTCTATCCGGTCGAATTGAACCTTTATTTTAAAATTAGCGCATTAAAAAAGGGACTACCCTCTCATGTAGTCCCTTTTCAAAAATTATTCTGCTATCTTAATTTGTTTGCATTGTTTTTTCAAAATCTTGTTTATCAGATAAATCTGCCCTTTTCCGGTCACCTTCGGAGTGCGGTTGATGCTGGTGTGTCCATCGCTGTGTGTAATGCAGGTTTCTTTGATTTCAAACAGTCCCAATTCCATCGACTTCTGGGTCGGCATATTGTAGCTGCTGCCTTTCTGTTTAATCAGATACCCGTTTTCCCGCAGCCATTGGAATAATCTGGTCTGTCCCATCTCTACCCCATTCTGACGAAGGATTTTTGCCAAATCGCCAATCAGAATCGTGTTTTGAGATGTACTCACTGCATCCGCAAACAGCACCTTCGGCTTGTCCTTCTCAATCTTCTGTTCCAGATGGATGGTTCGCTCCTCCAAGCTGCCGATTCGACTGTTTGCCATCTTCAACGCCCTTGCCATCACCAGTTCCGGGCTGTTCCAGTCCTTTTCCAGCTGAATGAAATACTGCCGCGCCTGCTTGCCTCGCTCGTTGCGTTGCAGCATACAGATTTCCTTTGCCATTTCGATAGTAAGTTGGGCGTCCTGCGCCGGGCGACCACCGGAACTTTCGCTCAAAAATGAGCTAAAGTCTGTTCCTTCCGAAAATCCATATTCACACATTCTCGGGAACCAATCTTTAAAGGCGGTCTTAACCTCCAAAAACTCATGCAGGTCTCTTGCCAACACGGTTGGACGGTCGTTATCATAATTGACTTGAATCAACTCGTTCATCTATTTTACCCCACTTTCTCTGTGACCTCAAACATTCCCTTTGCATATGCCAATACCTCATCAACCTCGTCATCTGTTAATACAGACGCTTCTCTTATTAGCATGGCAATCAGTTCTTCTCTACTCTTACCGTCGAAATCCGAACGATGTTCTCTCTGATATTCCTCAAATGTCTTTTCTCTCATAAATAAAAAGACCTCCTGTCAATTTTTCGTTTGACAAAGAAGCCTTATCTGATGTAAAATAGATTTCAGATAAGGGTTTCCTTGTCGAGTAATAGGTATGAACTTTTTCCTTGGTCGGGGGGTTCATACCTATTTTTTTATTTTGGCATACTGCTCTTTGATTCCTTTTCTAACTATCTCAGAACGAGAAAGATTTTCCTTTTCACAGCAAGCATCTAACTCTTTCAATGTTTCTGCGTCCATTCTAACTCGTAACATATAATCTTTTGGGTTATCTGTGAGCTTTGTGCCTTTTTTTAGTGCAGCCACTTTTACACCTCTCTTTCTTTGTTGCTACATTCTTATTATAGATTGTAGCAACAAGTTTGTCAAGAGGTTTTTTCTATTTTACATCTTTTTTACAGCAAAAGGACCGTATCAAAGCGATACAGTCCTATTGTTTGATAATGATTTTATTTTAAAATTCGTAGTGTGTCCAGAGACTCAGAATTTTAACTGCCTGCTTCTCCTCCAACACCTGATATACCAATCGGTGCTGTACATTGATTCGTCTGGAATACGCAGTTTTCAAATCTTCGACCAACTTTTCATATGGCGGTGGATTCTGGTAAGGATTTTCTTTCAAAATCTCGATCAGCGCCTTTGTCTTAGCATCCAACTTTGCTGCTTTTAAATTCGGCAACTCTTTCCACTGCATCCTCATTGTTTCGCGGATTATTCTCGTACTCTTTGAGCTCATCGAGTGTGCGATAGATTACTTTTAACTCTTCCACATTTTCCCTCCTAAAAAATTGCATGAAAAAAGCCGCACCTTTTACAGCACGGCTTTTTTTCCTCTGGGTTTCATATTAAGTTTGGCAGTATAGTTATTATACCATATCCTTTTCCTGTTTTGTTCCCAACTTTTTCCCAGCGTCGGTACTATCCATATCATAAAAAATGTCTGCTCCAAAAAGCATCACGGACAGCTCCTCTGTTGCAAGGTCAATATCCCGGAAAACTGTACTTTTGGAAATCGATTCCTTTTCTGCAATCAGCTGATAATCCTTCCCTTCCAAGGCATAGGCTTTCAGCACCCGGAATCTTCGTTGTTTTTCTGCGTTCCCCTTTTCGCACTGTAAACGGTACAGTTCCAGCATCGATTCTGTTTGCTCCACCAATGCCTCGGTTCTCCCTGCGGAGATGGCTAACCCCTCCAAGTAAACATCCTGCCGACTAGAAAGTTGCTGCGAATAAACTCCCTGCGGGTCGTTTTGTGCCGATTCCAAAACCTTTCGCACATCAAATACAGACTGAGTTGCATGGTCTCGAAAGCGCTGGAGGTGGTCCAGGAGCAATCTTGTATTTCTCAACCGCCAATCCCTCCTTTCTTTCTTCGCTTTTTTTCTCTGCCCCTCTAGGGTTTCCATTGTCACTTTCGCTGCCTGTTCTGCTGCAAGTCTGATAATTTCCTGTTCTGTCAATCCCATAGCCTTTTGCCTCCCCCTTGATGCAAAGATAATTTTCTGGTAAACTAATATTGTCATATATTTCTTTGCAGAGGGGGAGGGCTTCGGCTCTCCCTTTTTTGCTGCTATTTTTTGCGTTGTACGGCTTCGATTCTATGATTTCCACAGCAACAACCATGTTGTCAATCCTGGCATCCATGCATGGGATCTCATAATGTTGCGTGCTGTTAAGCTCCTCTGATTTTAAATCAAAGTGCAAAATTCTCCTCGTTGGGTCAACCTTCATGTTGCACTCGTTTTCCACAAACGCATCAATATCCCTCGGAGTCAGCTGATCTGGGTAAAACGCCAAAACATTCTTCCCAAACTGATTTCCAACTACCACAAAGGAAATATGCCCTTTATACGGTCCACATTGTAGCGTCACCCGGACGGTCTGCTCCCAGTCCTGGAGGTTGGATATGTTGTTGTAAAATTTCATAGCGTTTTATTTCCTCCTATTCATCCATCAATCCCGATTCCTTTCTGCTGCCCATCGCCGCCCGAAAGAGTGCATCATTTTCCCGCTGGAGCTCGTCCAGCCTGTCCGCTGCCTCTCTGAGCACTCTGCACCCATGCACACCGCAGTTGTGCTCGTATCCGCACCCAAGGCAATTCAGGGTTCCGGTGTTTACTGCCATCCTGCGCAGGGTTTTGATGATTTCTTGGGTTTTCATCGTGATTCCTCCCTCGGTTTAAAGTTGCTACAAAAATCATCTTCCAGCATAAAAGCCTGTACTTTATCTTCTGTGTACCATTTAGAGCAACTTCCCCAATCTGAGCCATTTCTCCGCCAACACTTGCACTCCCTACACCTGCCAACTGGAGGTGCAGGACGGGTGTTCCATTCTTCAAGGGCAAACATCGCCTCTCCATACTCGGGGTGAATGTCGCTCCCAATACACGGTCCATCCTTACAAACGATTGTATATAGCCCTTTTTCTGAAATTAATTGTGCCTCCTCTCCGCAAAACGGACACGGCAACACAATCCCCTTTTCAGTACATTCCTCCTGTGCCTGTTTGTCACCCATCAGAGCGCGGCGGATGAGTTCTTTGTTGTTCATGGCTACTCCTTTCTACAAAAACGGTTCATGATTTGCTTTTGATATGGCGCGTACTCTACTTCTTCGCTGTCGAAGTCCTCCAGTTTTTGAAATCCGATAGAGTCCACATAGTAAAATGCTTTTTCGCCATTTAAATCGAGCTCCACCACATCACTGACTGATAGGTTGCGCCCTTCAAAATCGGCAGGTTTGCTGAAATTGAATTTTTTAAACAGTTTTTCTAACAGCGTATCTGTATCTTCGTCGTTTTCCTCTGTATCTCGATAAACCTCTTGGTAGCGATTGATTTTAGGGATTATACCTTCTCTCTGGAGGTACTTGTATCTCCTGTATTGGATTGGATTGTTGTTTGCATTCTCTTTGAGCTGGAAGATAGCGTAGTTGATGTGTTTCATCGTGATTCCTCCAAATCCATCTTTGCACCACAGTGGGGGCAAAAACTGGATAACACTTCTGTGCCCGTAGATTTGCTCATTAAGGCATCTTCTAAGCAAACAGAACAATAATGCCACAGTGTTCTACTATACCTCATCCACTCTCCATGCACCACCGGCGCAACATCGGCGGCTGGAAGTCTATTCAACACCGCCGCAGGGCATAAATCCTCAGCCCATAAAGGCGATGTGATAGCTGCTGCTCTGTCGATATAATCCGTCATTGCTCGTCACCTCCGCACATAGATGTCGGTTTCTTTGTAGATAGGCTTCCCATTCTCATCTGTTCCTGCGAAATACCGATTTGAGGTTGTTTTCTGGCAAATATGCACTTTCCCCTCTTTATCCGCTTCCACCAGTTCTTTCAGGCGTTCGAGGTCGTAGTCGTCGCCGAGGATGTTTTCGATTTCTTGAAGCCTATAAACGGCATCGTATGCCTTACCTAATACATCCCATAGCGTTTCAGAGGTTGTGATTCTTTCCATGCTTATTTTCCCTCCATCCAATCATCTTTCCACAGGTCCACCCCTGTGTATCCTTCAAACCATGCTGCTACGGTATCAAACCACAGCTCGTCTTTGGCTGCCTCCTCCGCAAAATCGTTAAGGAGCTGGATCAACTCAACCAGACGCTTGGCTCCGAATCCATAATCATCATGCAGCACCTTGAACATCATTGCGAAGTTGCGCCGGATGATGTTATCCGCCTCTTTCTTCATCATCTGCTGCCCGGCTTTGGTGCGCAGATAGGCTTGCTGTCGATGGTAGATATTTCCCATTGATTTCATAGTGTTTCCTTCCTCTCACAAACCTCATAGCACCGGCACACTTCTTTTTTGGCATAGCTTTTGATGTGGGATTCCAGCTTTTGAAGTTCCCTTTTCGGAAATTCCGTTTGATACCTGAGATTGGTGTGTACAACCGTCCTTGTAATCTGCGGCACAGCCATCACCAGCACATCCAGATTGCAGCCTTTCCAGATTACCTTGTCGATGATTGCATTGATTACGATTTTGAGCTCACACTTGATTTTGCGCTCCAACCAAAGTCGCTTTTGCTCGATGTCCTCTTTGTATGTGTACGGAATTTTACCTTCCACAACACCCGCTCCCTCTGTTTCTATTTCCACGCTTCCCACACTCCTTTTTCATTGTGATACCCCAACATCCCAAGTTCCTGAAATTCTTTCAGTTTGATGTTCGCTTCGTCTATCGGGCAGCTTTTCATTTCTGCAACCAACTTTACGAGCTTGTGCCAGCTTTGATTTGGGTTTTCTCGAATACACAAAGATACTAATGCGCGGGTAGCTCCTCCGAAATCCATGTTCCAGTATCCGATTTCTTGCCCTGACTCCGTCTGTTCGTCGTACCCTTTTTTTGTGATTTGTATGTTTTCTTTTCTAAAGTCCAGTAAACTGCCTTTATGCTCAACGTACCTTGTTTGGACTTTGGTTAGATAATACTCCAGTGTTGGCGTATTCCCGTCCTTTTTTCTAATAAGCACTTCCCCATTGGCGTTGATTAAGATTTCCTGCAAGTGCTGTATTTTTTCCATGTCTTCCTCTGACACTAATACTTCACTGATTTCGAAGTTCTCCATCGGATTTACTGTAAAAACAGCCCTGTACGGCGGTTCCCCTCTTACTTCTGAAATGGGGTTTATCAACTCACCGTAACAGGCGCCTTTTCCTGCCGCCACAAACTGTCCGTACATTCGCCGGGCAACTCTAATCCTCACTTGTACTCCCTCCCTGATTTGTCGTGCCGAATCTCGATACGGCGGATCAAGGAAAACCCCGCGGCGGAAAGCATAAGCTTTACTGCCTTGATGAGTTTTTCTGCCTGCCTGTCACAGCGTTCCTTCTCGCTGTCCGCATCTTTGATAGCAAGGAACGCTGTCGTGTCTTTATATCCGCTTGCATTGTAGAGCGGATTTTTTCTGCTGTTCATCCAATCACCCCAGTTTCTGTTCCATTACACTCAGGAGCTTTCTAACGGCTCCCCTGACTTTATCCGCAGTCGGTCCTTCCATCTTCGCAATCAGCTGGTTGATCTGGTTGTAGCTATCCTGGAAAGATTTGAACTTCTCATCAAAGACAATCAGTTCTTTGCTTTGTTCACTATTCGCCTTACTCTGGAGCTGCCTGTTCTTTTCCTCAGCTTCTGTCGCCTTCTGCTCGGCTTTTTCTTTTTCAGCTCTTAGCTTCTCGATTTCCTGCGCAAAACGTCTCTCTGCCTCTTTTTCGGCTTCTGCTCGAAGCTCTCCAATAACTTGTTGGTCCACTTCTGGCTTTTGGTTTTCCAGTTCCTCCATTTTCCGCTGAAGCTCCTGAGCCTTTTTCTCACTCTCCTTCTGTTTCTCCTCGGCAGCCTTCTTTTCCACTTCCAGCCTCTTGGCTGCATCAATTTTAAGTTGCAGCGATTTTTCGTATCCGGCATTTCGGTTTACGCTTTCGTTAAGCTTATCCTGCATCTTCTGCCGCTCACTGATAGCAATATCAAGCTGGGAGGCACTTTCGGCGGCTTGCCGTTCCCTTTCTTCCAGCAGATGTTTCAGCTGCTGTTGCTGCCGCTTTAGCTCCTTATTTTCCTGCAAGGCTTCTTTCAGGTCCCGGGTGGACATACTCTCTACATCGTGCTCTGATACAAACTCCTCTCGCTCCTCTGGTGGAAGCACGGTAAGTGCAAGGGCTTTGGAAACATCCAGATTCATAATCGTCTGTGAATTTGTCAGCGTGGTAAACAGGCTCCCCTGGTCGTTCCCGTACTCCTTGTAAAGCCGCATGAAGTTGTTTGCAGTGGACTGGCTGTAGTTTACATTTTTCTTCAGCCAGTTTCCCCACTCTCCATGTGGAACAAGTTCCTTTGCTTCCAACAAGCGCTCCCCGATTTCGATGGCACAGCTTACTGCTGTAATTTTCGCCTGCCGGTCGAAGGTTACAATCTCCACTGCCAACTGTTGCAGGCGTGTTTCGGATTCCATTTCTTCAAAGCTCATTTCTGCGATTTCTTTAAAATCCATGTTTTCAACTTCGTACATCCTGATGTCCTCCTATGCTGCGTTTACTTTGATGCGCTCTTTTTTCTTCTTGTTGACCACTTTGCTCATCCATCGGTCTACAAATTTTCGGACGTCCTCCTGCATCTTGTACCCGTTCTCCACATCGTTTCGGTACCCTCGACACTGGATGAGCTTATCATTCCTTCCAAGCTCCAAGGTGTAATACGGGGTATCCGGTGCTGATTTCTTTCGGATGCAAAACAGCTTGCATCTTCCTTCGGCATAAGACGAGGCATATCCCGCAACACAATGCTTTAATTTTGTCCCTTCTGCTACCAGCTCTTTTAGCGTTGCAATCGGGCGGATGAGCAGTTCCTCATCTTCCCATACATATTTTTGAGCTTCCTGCGCTCTTTTCTGGATTTCTCCTTGGGTGATTTTCTGCTCTTTTTCTTTCACTAAAACAGCCGTTTCTTCGTGTGCCTTTCCTAAATCTCTGGGTCTAAGGATTCTGTCTTCTTTCATGTCGTACCCGAGTTTCTGGCAATCTCTCAGGTAGTCCAACCAATCCCCTAAAATCATGTCAGCCCGTCTATCCTCTGGAACCTCTGGTCGCAGCTTCTCCTGCTTTTCCAGATAGTTTTCAATCTTTTGGAGGGAAAGGTATCTCGCAAGCTCCGGGAGCCGCATATGATAGCCAGATTTTTGATAGAGCCGGCAGAAAACATCGACATCTGCATTTTTTGATACCTGATGATTTTTCGATATGTCTCAACCTGTCCCCAGCTTGGGTTGATGTTGAGGATTGCCTTCAACGGCTGCCCTGATAGCCCAAACATATCCGCTGGTGTTTCCCCTTCTGGGATTTTGTGCCCGTACCGGCTCACGCTTTCCTCCAGCATCCGGTATAATCCCATCTTTGCCATATACTCCACCTGCAGTGGTGTCCGCCAGCAAGCGTCAATCAGCAGGCAGGCATCCTCTTTTATGTGCGCCGCTATGTCTTCCAGTGGGATGTACCTCAATCTGGAATCCTTTTGTCGAACTGTGTTAAGACTTTTCGGGTAAATCTTGCAAGGCATCGAAAACCTTTCATCCACCTTGCAAAATCGCATCTCACCCGTCTGGAAGAAATTCTTCCACTCATAGAAGCCGGTGTAGCAGCTCTTCTGTGTACTGTAAAAATACCGCCCGATTTCCTTGTGATAATACTGACTGCTGTCCTTGCCTCCGCGCCCGTCCATCACTGAAACAACATCAAAATACCGGGCACACCAACCATCCTTTGTGGGCTGGATATAAACAAAGTGACTTTGGTCCTGCATTCGCGCCACCTTGTCCCTGTATTTTCCGTTTGCAATGAGGGTGACTTCGCTGTGACAATGAGGGCAGATCGCCGTTCCTTTATGCTTGGTACCTTGAATATCAACTATCTGATTGCAATAAGAGCAAAATCCCTTCTGGATTTTCTTTCCCTTCTGGTAGTTATAAAAGATATACCGATGCGGCTTCATCACCTCGTCCTTTACCCAGTCCAGCACCTCCTGCGGCAGTGGGCGTATCTCTTTCATTACCTCGTCCACCATCTTTCTGGTTCTGTCGCGGCGACGGTCCAGCTCGGTCTTCCTCAATGCTTCCTGATACCTTTTCAGGATAGTTACTCCACCATCCCCTAAACTTACAAAAGGGAACGGAGCATTATTTTTGCACCATGCTCTTACCAAATTTGTGTCCTCCGGCATCATGTGATACCATCCAGACCAGTCCAGCGCATTTGTTATTGTTGCATCACTCGGTTTTTCCCTACCTGGGAACTGGGAAAATAGCTCATCCGGTTTTTGGAATGTACGGTAAATCGGCGTTCCTGAACTGCTGTATACAGTGAAAATCAGTGTATCTCCCTCTATTCTTGCTCCTGCCATGTAGTTTCTGGCTTTTCGGTGATAGCCACAAAACGTTTTTTCGCTATACTCTGGTACTTCTATTGCCGGCGCCGGATCGTAAGGGAGCGCCATCCATTCCCGTTTTTCTGCCAAACGCATACTGCCTGCCTCCTACAACAAATCTTCCAGGGAAAAACTAAGTTCGCTTGCTTCTTCCTGCTGTTCCTCCTGCGGCTCTTCCGGAGCAGCCTCAAAAGCACCAGCTTCAGCTTTGCTGATTCCGTAAAACTCGCAAACCAGTTTTTCAGAGAGCGCATCGTCCATCTCAAAAAATCCGCCCTTCTGGTGGTTTCTGGCGTAATCTCGAATCTTCTTTGCACAATCCGAAAGAGCCATCCCCTTCTTTGCAAGGTCCTGCTCTACAATCTCGGATGCTCCCTCATTTCCCTTGCACAGTTCCATCAGCTCCATGCCGATGCAGTGTTCCAAAGTGCCTTTTTGATACTGTTCCATCTGCTTGTTTAACTGCTCCATTGTCATTGTGATTCCTCCAATATTCTGAAACGTCTGTGATTTTGAATGATATTTTATCAGGATAGCCGGCTCCATTTCCTGATTTTGTTTCTCTTGCGGTGGACAAAGGGATTTCATCCACTCCATCCAGCGCCTTGTCTGCCATACCTGAGAGAAGTACATCGGTGTGCACCAAACACATTCCTTTGCTTCATCTCCCTGCACAAGCGGCTCTGACAGCGCGTTTCCTATTTTCACATACCCTGGGCAACCTAATAAAGATAACTGGATATAGCACATATAAGCCGCTATCGGGTCGATGTCCTGCGCTACAAACATCACGCACTGCTGGTAGTTGATTTTCTTTTTCCGGCACACATTGGCAAATGCAACCAGCATTGCTCCGGCACCACAACAGCAGTCCCCGACGGATATCCAGCCTTTTTCCTCGATGTTCTTTACCTGCGCATCCATATTCATTTCTGCCATGAGGTGGCAAACATTGTATGGAGTGAAGAACTGCCCTTTCCAGTGGTTTCCAAGTTCCAGCTGCATGAACATCTTCCCGAGGAAATCCTGATCTGGGTTGCGCTCTAACTCCATCACTGTTTCAGCAAACAAAATCGGAAAAACTTGTTGCTCCTCTTTGGTATATCGTTTGATGGTATCCAGATAGAGATTCTCCCTCGCTTCAAAGTGCCGCTTGTCCACCGCGTTGGCTATGGAGATGGCTGCCATCGTGCAGAAATCGCTCCATACTTCCCATGCCTGGTGTCGGTAGAGGAGCTTTTTAAACTCCCCCATAAAGCCCGCTGACCTCTTTTCCAGCTGTTGCTGCTGTCGCTTAGACATTTTTATCATCCTTTTCCAAAACAGCTCCGCACAGTTTCGGGTCATTTAGGCATGGCTTTTTGCATCGTGCGCTGTTCGTGCGGTCTTTGTACCCGCAGTCCGCACAGCAAAATCTTCCTCTTCTACGGTCACAATAAAAAATTTTACATTGTCTTTTTTTCGCTTTCATAGTGCCCTCCATAGGTGACATACTGCTGCAATGCCTCAAAGTCGATTGACGACGAACATGGCTCTTCTTTTTTTCTTGTACGTTGTCCGTTGGATTCCGAGCGTATGTTTTGTCGGAACTGTTCCGGTGTCGCAATACCTTCCCGGAGACAATTATCTAATACCGTCTGCACATAACGCCAGCTTTTCGCGCCCGACAATGCTGAATACTCAATAACTGCCCTCATCAGCTCGGGAGTTACTTGTTTTTCTTCCAGATAAGCGCCGATTTCCCGTTCCACTGCTATCGTCGTCGGAGCCATATTCTGTTCAAAACAGCGTATCATTTCTTCACGCGCGCGCGTAACAACAACAACAACATTTTCTTTACTTTTCTTTATGTCATAATTCTCGGAATAACTAGGGTTTTTCTCGGAATAACGGGGGTTTTTCTCGGAATTATTTAAAATAGGGTGCATTTTAATAAAGCTTTGCGTTTCTTCTTTTGAAAGAAGCCAAAACTTTGGATTGACGACGACCGGGTTTTTACTGGCTCGGGACTTTACAGCCAACTGAAATCGTCTCTGTATTGAGGTGGACGTGAGGATAGTGTCCGACTGAAAAAGTTTGTTATCAAACAGTGACCGTTCCAATAAGAATTTCCTCATCTGCCCTATTTTTTCAGGGCTCATACCCAGCTCAGAGGATGTAATATAATCAAAATCCTCGTCTACCTCCAGGTAGTAGCCATGTCCCTTGTAAATCTCACACAGCAGGTATAGATAATAAGTGATGCCATCTGCACCGAACCTGCCTTTTAAAATCTTGATTTTGCGGTCCGAGAAAAAATCCACATCCAAAGAAAAGTATTCCAAGCCTTCCTTTTGTGGACGTGCCATACTTTACCTCTTTCTGACCATATTAAAACGGGAGGTCTCCCTCTTCCTCTGGAACTTCGGTGAAGTCTTCGGGAGCTCCCGAAGAATAAGTGATTGGGGGATAGTTCTTTGTATCCGCTGCCGGTCCCTGCTTCTGTGAGTTGTCCCCTGCAAAATACGCCTGAGATACCAAAACCTCTACTGCCTGCCGCTTGTTGTCGTTCTTGTCCGTATAGTTGCGGACCTGAATCGAACCTTCCAGTGCAATCATCTTGCCTTTGGAGAAGTACCGGCTGATGAACTCTGCCGTCTGTCTCCATGCAACGCAGTTGATGAAGTCTGTCTGTTTGTCTTTGTTGCCGCTGTAATTGCGCTCAACCGCTACCGTGAACGATAGCACAGAAAGGTCACTCGTTGTTTTCTTTAACTCTGGGTCAGCGGTCAGCCTCCCCATTAAAACTACCCTGTTCAGCATTCTATTTCCTCCATTTCAGGATTTTGCAAAGCTGTTCATCCAATCTAATGCCCTGCAAATGATATTTTTCGTCGAAGCTCTTTTGCCCCATCTGGTCTACCTCCTGATGATGCTGTCGGCATAACGGCTCAACCAACTGCCCTAGGTGGTGCATCTTCCTGCGGTCTCGCCCCATGCCTACTCGCTCCACTTCGTGAATGTCTGCCTTTTTGCCACAAACAGCGCATCTGCGATTGGCAACGCAGGCATATAGATATTTTTCTATATCCTCGCACTGCTCCAAAAGGCTGACCTTGCAAGGAACGGCATTGGTAACACAAAAGTCAATCAGGTGGGTGATGAAGTTTCTCGCCGTTGTCATGTCTGCATCGGACAGGCTAAAGTATTGTGTTCCGTCCTCCTGCTGGGATATAAAATCGTACTTCATCAATTCTTTCAGCTCCTGCGGCTCGTAGCCCGTCCAGTCGGCAATATCGCGGATAAGAGCGTAAACTTTGCGTCTTTGTACTGCGCTGATTCTCCGACCGTCCTCGACCCTCACAGAGCACTCTGTAACACTATGGGTTTTGATGTACTCTGAATCGGAAAAAGGGACAATGAGAGTTAAAGCCTGCCCATCATAGTCCTGTATGTACCCTGAAAGCCATCCTTCCTCCATTGTCCCTATCCTCCTTTTGCTTTATCGTTCCGGCGGCGGTTCCAGCCCTGCGAAGAAATCATCCTCGATGTTGTTTCCGGTCGGAATCTCTGTTGACTGTGCCTCGTGTACCGGAGCCTGTGCAGGCTCAATCGGTGTCGTATCGTTATCTACATACTCCGGTGTGCCATCATCCCGGATAGCTGCCATATCGTTTTCCATCGCCATCTGAAGTTCGGTGGACATAACTCCCCATTTGGAGATAAGCTGCCGCAGCATTGTTTTGTGCGCCATCATATCAAAATCTTTGTACCAGAATGAAGAGTATTTCCACATATTTTCTTTGGGAATTTCTCCGTTGATTATCCTTTGATGGGCTTCTGCGCTGTATGCCTGCGAGTATTGGTCTGCGTGTGATTGCATCTTTTCGTAGCTCCAATACATTGCCTTTTGGAATCCGTTGAGATATTCAAACATCGCATAATACCCAATCGTTCTTGCCAGCTCCCGTTGGCGTTCGTCCTGAATCAGCTCCACTTCGATTACCTCATTGAGCGGGTCAAAATATTTCAGCTCCCCTTCTTTGATTGATAAAACGTTTATTTTCTTATAATAACCGGAACGGATGGCAAGTTGATATAATCCCTTATATCCGATTACAAATTGTGCAACCGTTATATATCTCGGTTCCTCCCCTTTTTTTGAAATCTTCTTTTTAAAAGGAACCATGTGATACTGTCCCAGCTGCGGAGAAGGGGAAAGATTCAAAGCCTCACCTAGGAACGCACAATTCAGGATAGACATTGATTCGCATTCCTGCAGCGCCGGGGAGTTGGTAACTGCGGAAAGGATAGCCGTCATGAACCGCTGTCCGCCTTTGCCGCCAATTACTTCATTGATTTTCTTTTTGATTGCATCCTGCGTTAAAAACACGCTGAACGACGGCTGTTTTTTCTCACCTTTTACCAAGCTATTTGCCATTACTCAACCCTCCCGCATCGAATGTGATTGCGAATCAGAAATTCTCTAAGCGCCTGCTTTTGTGCCGGTGTTACCCATACACGAAAATCCAGAACTTGAAGCTCTGGCTGTGCGCTGATTTTGGGTTCTTCTGCGATTCTTTCCGGCTCAACTTCTGGTTCAACCGCTACCGGCTGCGGCTTTACTACTACCGGCTCAGCCTGCTGCTTTTCCAGCCGAGCTTTCGCTTTCTGAGCTTCTTCGTAACGGTGCTTTTCTTCCATCGCCGCACTCATGTCCAGCGTATCCAAGTAGGTGGAAATCATCTGTTCGGTGCAGGGTAGCTGCATTGCTACGATAATACCAATGTCGTTGTGGGTTTTGCGGATAGCTTCCAAAATCTCACGCTCAATATCCTTTACCGGATAGGTGGCATTGAGCCAACGCTCATTCCAGATTTTTGCAAGAGGTAAGATTTCTTCTAATTCCCCGATGTTTTCTGCAAAGAAATTCTCAATTTCCTGCCGCTTCTCCTGCTTTTTGATTTCGTCAAAAGCCTTGATTTGCCGGTCGATGGCGCTGATCGGAGCATCCACCATCTGTTCCAACTCTTTCATCTTGTCCTCAAACTCGGAAAGTGGTTGATTCCATTGGCGCTTTACAGATTTCCTGCTGTCAGAAAGAGCTGCTTTAAATTTGTTAAGGTTTGCTCTGTCCGCCTTGGCTTCTTTGATTCCACCCTCGGTAACTACCATCTGCTGGTAAACCTGTAATTTGCCTGCCAGCTCCTCTTTGATTTCCTCGAAGTTGAAGCTGATTTGCGGCGGGATAACCTGCTCGATTGAAGGTGTCAGTCTGACTTCCATTCCTTGTTCCTCCTTTAAATCTCCGGCAAAATCAGCGCCGGTCTGACTTTGGTTTGTACCGCCTGCCAAAAGGCGATTTCTTTTTCTTTTAAGTAAGCAATATCCTCCAGCATATCGCATCGCTCGAAGCGGTAGTGACGGGCTGTTACCTTTCAGCCATACTCGCTGCGTTCCCGGATTCTGGCTTTCAGGATTGCAAACTCATATCCTGTGGAGAGCATCTGGTGGACAATCTGTGCATAGTAGTAATCTGGTATCTGCCCGTTCCATTTCTTCCAATCGATAGAGCGCCGGATTTCGGTGGTTTTAATTTCCAAAACCCCTTTCCTGCCAGTCTGGTCGGTAAGTTCTCCATCCAGTGTTGCAAAGATAAACGGGCAGTCCGGCTCGTTTGCTTTCATGCCAAATTCATCATAATCAACATGGAATTGTGGAAAATCCAGCTCAAACAATCTCCGGATAGCCGCTTCCGATTCCTTCCCGAATCGAACAACCTCTTTGTCCGAAATGTCCTCCGGCTCTGCGATTCCGGTTTTCTCCTCCCACAACTGCACATTGCTTTTCCACGGTGAGATTCCGAGGACACTGGCGGCATCGCTGCCGCCAATCCCTTTCCGCCGTGCCTTGAGCCAATCTGTCCGATTATCTACCAGCATAGCCTGTCCCTCACAAAATCTGTGTAATCGTCTGATGCAAAGCAAAACTCACGGTCGCTCTCCTCGATGTCGTGTGCGTGGTACTCCTTATGCATCTGCTTTGCTTGTAAGTAAGCCAGCCGCATGACTTCTTTCCTCTGCTGGTCGCTCATGTCGTTTTCCCAGTAGTCAGCGGAGCGTTCATCCAGATTTTCAGAGATAAAGTCTTCTGTAAAATCTTCTGCATGGCTTTTGCTGTACTCTTCGATGTACTCCTTTAGGCAGTCGTCGCAAATCGGATTGCCATCCAGATAGGTGATTCTCTCTTCACTGCATCGCTCTCCGCACTGGGAACAAATGATTCCCTGCGGTTCCCTGCACTGTGCATCGTAGCGCTCGTTTTCGCTTGTCCAATCTCTCACGTCATTTTTCCTCCCTTGCATTTTTTAATAAAATGGTGTACAATGGGAAAGAACTAATTCCTTTAGTTCCCGTATACGGAAAGGTTGGTCACTTCGGTCGGTGGAACAACCTTTCCGTTTGCTTTTGCTCGGCTCTGACGCTTCGTCAGGGCTTTTTCTTTTTGCATGGAAAACCATGTCGTTAAGCCATAAAGCCCGCACAGAACCAGCAGAAACAGGCTTGGCAGTGCGATTAAGTACATCAGTTCAAACATTACTCTACCTCCTTAAACTCTGTTTACTTCGATGCTCTCCAGCACCTTTCGGGTGTATCCGGTTTCGTGGATGCCTTGCTTCCAGAGCCGTTTTGCGCCACCCTCGCCGAGATTGTAAGCCATCAGGCTGTCCGTCAGGCTGTACTTTTCAAGATAGCCACCAAGGATAAATGCCCCGGCTTGGATGTTTTGCTCCGGGTCGGTGAGGTCGGTGGTTCCGATATTGCTGCTGAGGTACTCCATGTTGATGGTGTGTATCTGCATCAGCCCGTAGCAGCTGCCGTTTTGAGCATCTACTTTATATCCACTTTCCACCTTCATCACCGCATACAGCACATCTTGTGGTATTTTGTAATCTTCGCAAGCCTTATCTGCTATATCTTGCAGTTCATGGCTAAGTGGTATATCTCGGTAGATCTTCGCCTGTGCTGCTGGAACAATCTGTGCGCATACTTGGTAGTCAATCGGTTCAGGTTCCTCTGCCAGTGTCAGCATGATTTCCGGTTCAGTTGGATCTGCATCCTCTATCACTGTCCGGGGAGCGCATCCGCTTGCCAGCATACAAAAACAGAGAACAATTAACATTCGCTTCAATTCATCAGCTCCTATTGAAAAAATTTTTCCTTATGTTAAGATTGTTTTGCGGGTTAAACCTCCGATGAAGGGAGGTGAGAATATGATCGATGAAAAAGAAATTGCGCTTCAACTTACTTTGAAGTATTTGGAAATCTGTAATCCTTTCGATGCGCCGCGCCACACGCCACTGTCCGCGGAAGAATTGGAAAACGATTCCAAGAAAATCTCCGGTATTTATAACGCTATATATTCCGGTTTAAATACCAAGTTCGATTTATCAGCTCTCATCTAATGACTCTGTAAATTCTCACCATCACCAAAGAGATTAACAACAATTTTATCAACCCGCATTTTTGAGATTGGGACTTTTCTGCGAGCAGCTGCAACTGCTTGTAGAGGAGTCCCATTCCTAATAATGAAGGATTTACTTCCATCATAGGTTACACCCCTGTTTCTGCAACTTTTCTTCCTCCTCTTTCCGGTGTTTACGCCGAATAGCATCTGCCATCAGCCGGCAGGCTGCTTCCTGTGGTTTCCATATTGATTCCTTCGGAATGACTTTCCCATCTTTCGTTTTTAATTCTGTCTTAAATTCCATAAAGTCACCTTCCTTTCCGGATTCTCAACTGCAATTCAGCGATGCAATGAGCGAGGCTGTCCAGCATCACCATGCTTTCCTGCAACTGCTGCTCTTCGTTTGATGAAACCTCTCCATCCGCTACAATGGCAAGCAGGTTTTCTCCTGCACCCTCGCCTAATCTCAGTGATGCCAAAAGCTGAATCACTGCTCGGTCCAGACTTTTGAGCTTTGGTTCCTGATAACACAAATCCCCTAGCGGGCACTCGTTGTGGCAATAATGCGGCATCAGCTCCGGTGCATTGTAAACCTCTGCCATCTTAACCACGACATCTACCGGAATCACTTTGGTAATTCCCAGCTCATAGTCTGCGAGGGTTGAGGGTGATACTCCCAGCAGTTCGGACGCTCCCTCCCTGCTGTTGAGCCGGTCGTTAAACTTCGCCGCTTCCTTTCTCTTCTGGCAATAGATGTTACCAGCGGCTTTCGTTGGGTTTTGTCCCATTTTGTTTTACCTCCTTAGGTAGTAGAATAAATAGTGTTAATTCAATTCAATCTTTTTCGATGCTTTTTCCATATCGGAAATAGCCTTCTCAACGGCTTTATCTGCCAGTTTTGGAATTTCAGAATTGATTTTTTCTAGCCGCGCATTCAACTGTGGAATCACGATTTCTTCAAAAGTTTTTCCCTCACTTCGAGCAAGCCTGCAAGAAATGTCCCAACTTGAGAAGTTTGCAGATGCCAAAAGCATTTCAGTTAAGATTCTGAGTACTTTCTCAGGTGAATCTTCCATCTTGCTCCACCTTTTCCCTGCTTCTTCCAACCACTTGTCATATCGCTCACCCGATTCGGCAGAAAATTGATAGCTTTGCTGTTCTTTTGGTTTTGGATTTTTCTTTTTCTTTGCTTTCATAATTACACCTCAGCAAGTTTTTCTGGTATTCAGAAAATTGTCTAGGTCTGATTGTTTGATTTTATAACCTCTCCCAAACCGATATGCCGGAAGCTTTTTTTGACGTATCCACTTCCAAACGGTTGTTGTAGCAAACCCTGTTTTCTTGGCAACTTCTTCACAGGTCAAAAACTCCATTTATTTCACCTCCTTGTACTTCACCCTACTTTGTTTAACTTGTCTTTACTTTGCTTTTGTGATACAATGTAAGAAAAGAAAGTTGGGAATAATATGCGCTTAAACAATGATTGCATACGAGATATTTTATTTCTTCAATAGTCTTGACTCCACTCGTTTCCAGTAAGTCCTTCCCTCTTCTTCAGCGTATTGGACTAACTGCTCTCTCGTGATTGGAGGAATCTTGTTGTCTTCCGCATAACGTCGAAATGCACGAAAACACATTTTCATAGTCCATCGGAGACACCAGAGATATGCCAGACAGCAAACCGCTAAAACTGTAACAACCAAAGTCAGCAGCAAGTTTATCATAACTTCCCTCCTTTGGACTTTCTTTTTGCTTACTTTTCTTAACCACAGTTATATTATAACACGATTTTTCGTTAATTCAATACTTATTTCACGATTTTTAATGTTTTTGTACTTTAAACAAATAGGTGGGTTTTATTTATGTATGATGCACAAACAACAAAAGACAGAATAAAAAGTCGATGCAAGCAACAAAAAATCAGTATAGATGTTTTATTAAAAGCCTGTAATCTGGGTATTAATGCAATTAACCAAATTAACGATGCAAAAGGAATGGCTTCTTTTAGTCTCGCACGCATTGCTGATCATCTAGATTGTTCTGTCGACTATCTTCTTGGCAGAACAGATAAACCTGAGGTGAACCGATAGTGTTTAATATTAACTCTAATCGAGACCTTTTTGACTTTATTACACTTATAATTGCCTGTATAGGTTGTGCAACTGGTCTTATATCCTTTCTGATGCAGATATTGAATAAGCCCAAAATAGAAATACGTCCATACGCCGATAAACTCATTGGTTTTATAACAAATCCTAATATTGGAACCGGCAAGTTTTCTGCAACTTCTAAAATCGCTCTGGTTACAATGAGCGTGGTAAGTCTTAAACCGTTTGATACTTCTATTTATAAAATAGAGTTAATCTGTGGAAATGTTTCAACCACATATGATTCAGAATGTAAAATCGACAAAATCAGTGTAAAGGACAATAATAAAACCAAACGCATAACTTTGTTGGATTCAAGTGGTCAAATCACACTGCCTTACAGACTTTGTGGTATGGAAGTTCTGAACCTCCTGCTCGCTTTTCCGTATGTGCAATCTTTATACTCACAATATAAAGAAAGTGGTAGACCTGTGGATGCTGTGATTCGCATCCACACATCTACCCAGCTCGTTGAATACCCTGTTAAATTACAAGATATTTCTTTCAACGAAATAAAACTTACCTTTTAGTACCGCCTAGAAATAATCATAGCGGCTATGCTGCTTACAAGACCGATTAACGAAAGGATAATGCAAACCACATGAAATGCTGTCATAACTTTCACCCCCCAACTATTTAGACTTTCTTTTTGCTTACTTTTCTTAACCACAGTTATATTATATTACGTTTTGCCGTAAATATCAATGCATTTATTACGTTTTATCGTAATTCATGAGAATTAACAAATAAAGGATATATGATATGGATGATTTGTACAATAAAATTTTCTTGCTATGTGAACAAGCAAATATAAATGTTACAAAAATGTGTAAGGATGCTGGTGTCAGTCGAGGTGCATTATCCGACCTTAAAATCGGAAGAACCAAAACACTCTCGTCCTCTACATTACAAAAAATAGCAACCTATTTTAATATTTCTGTTGACTATTTTTTGGGAGTTAACAATGAGGAACAAAAAGAAGATAGCGTAAAAACGCCATCTTCTGAGAATAAAGTTTCTCCTTCTCTCCGGCAGCTCTATGAAATTGCTTATGAATTATCCGAAGAACAGATTCAAGATGTTTTGGACTATATTCGATTCAAGAAATATCAGCAGAAAAATAACCATAACAATACAAGGAGAGAATAGAAATGGCATTATTTGGTCTTGTTTCGGAAAAGAAACTAAAAGAAGCTGAGCAAAAGATAGAAGAACTAAGAAAACAAGTTTTACCCGAGTATAATACGGTTGAGGCAATTAACAAACAAATTGAAGAGTTACAGCACCAACTTCACTCTCTTGAAATTGAAAAGAGAAAAAAAGAACTTGATTTAGATACTTTGTCTCTCTCTTTTAAGGACATGGAAGAAAAAATCCAAGAATTAAAAAAAGATTACATTGAACTTGATGAGGAAATCTTATATCAGTCCTATTCTCTATTCAGTCCTATGTATGATTTTGCTTCATCCGAAGAATATAAAGATAAGCTCGAAGAAATCCGCTCTCGACAAAAAGAGATGGTCCGTGACAAGATGGCGGCAACTTGTTCTACTAAATGGACAGTGGACGGTAGCGAGGCAAAGGGTCGAAAAATCACAAATGATAATATAAAAATGATTCTACGCTGCTTTAATACCGACTGTGAAAATGCTATTGACCGTGTTAAATACAGCAATATCGAAAGCATGAAGGCAAGAATTAACAAATCATATGAATCATTGAACAAATTAGGAGAAAGTAACAGTATTACAATTTCTCATACTTATTTACAATTAAAACTGGATGAGCTTTCTCTCTCTATTGAGTATGCAATCAAAAAACAGGAGGAAAAAGAGGAGCAAAAACGCATTCGTCAGGAAATGCGTGAGCAAGCTAAACTCGAAAAAGAATTGGAGGAAGCTCGCAAAAATATTGATAAAGAGAAAAAGCACTATAGCAATGCACTCGACAAGCTCAATAGCCAGCTGGAAGGAAATCTTTCCGAAGAACAAAAAAACGACTTGCTGGAGAAAAAAGAAGAAATCGAAAGTCAACTTTCTAATTTACAGAAAGCTCTTGACGATGTTGATTATCGTGAAGCCAATCAGAAAGCAGGATACGTTTACATTATTTCCAATATCGGTGCTTTTGGCGAAAACGTTTATAAAATCGGCATGACACGTCGGCTTGATCCCATGGATCGTATTGATGAACTCGGAGATGCATCTGTTCCTTTTAACTTTGATGTTCATGCTATGATTTTTTCTGAGGATGCTCCAAAATTAGAAGCCGCCCTACATAAAGCCTTTGAAGACCGAAAACTTAATATGATTAATACTCGCCGAGAATTTTTCCGAGTCACACTTGACGAAATAGAAGCTGTTGTCAAGGCTAATTATGACAAGACTGTCGAGTTCATTAAAATTCCACCTGCTGAGCAGTACCGCCAATCTTTAGCGCTGTTGGAAGAAACAAAAAAGAGGTAGTATTAGTCTAGTTTTACCATATAAAACTTTACTTGAGACAACTTACAAAGGAGTATCTCTTATGAATACAAAGCAAAAGTTTGGTGGTCCTTGGACTGTTGAGAAGCTTAACATATTATCTGATTATTTAAATTTCTATGCTACTGCGTTAAAAAAACAACCTTTTAAACTAATATATATTGATGCCTTCGCTGGAACGGGTCATATTAATATTGGAGATAATGTCGACGAGATTATTGACGGTTCTGCAAAACTGGCCTTACAATCAAACGGAAATTTTACAGAATATATCTTTATAGAAAAAAACGAAAAATTTGCAACTGAACTTTCTTCCATGGTGAAACATGATTTTCCCCATAAAGCTCATAAAGTATGTATTCTAAATGAAGACTGCAACCAAGCTTTGTTAAAAATATGTAAAAAAGTTGACTGGGATCATGTACGAGCTGTTTTATTTCTTGATCCCTATGCAGCTTCTGTTGAATGGAGTACCCTAAAAACAATTTCTGAAACCCATGCAATTGATGTATGGTATTTGTTTCCTTTCAATGCTACAACAAGAATGTTAAAGAAAACTGGAGAAATCAACCCAGCATGGGAAAATAAACTTAATGCGATATTTGGTACCGAAAGCTGGAAAACGGATCTATATCAAGAAGACCCCCAAACCAATTTATTTGGGGAAACAAATCAAATCCGAATTGCTGACACCATAGCTTTACAAAGATATATTGAAACACGTTTAAAAACTATTTTTCCATCGGTATCAAAACACTCAAGGATTTTACATAATAGTCGTAGTAGTCCACTATTCCTATTTTGTTTTGCCGTTTCCAATCAAAGTGAGAAAGCTCAAAAATTAGCATTATCAGTTGCCGATTATATATTACGAGATAAAACCTCAAAAAATTTTCTACGTTCCTAGCTTTTTCATTGACAAAAACCACTTAAAATGATAAAATGATTCGATAAAACAATTAAAAAATATATACTTTAATCGTTCTATCTCATTTTTTCATAAGGAGCCTTTTATTATGGCACAATCAAAAATTGAATGGACCGAAGAAACTTGGAATCCAATAACAGGCTGCAGTAAGTGTTCTGCTGGATGTACTCATTGTTATGCAGAATCGTTTGCTAAACGTCTTCAAGCAATGGGAAATGCCAGGTACAAAAATGGGTTTGATGTTACCATTCATTTTGATCTTTTTCAAAAACCATTTAGTTGGAAAAAACCCAAACTGGTGTTTGTCAATTCCATGTCTGATTTATTTCATGAAAATGTTCCTGATCAAGTAATATTGCAACTATTTGAAATTATGAATCAATGTCCTCAACATACATTTCAAATCTTGACAAAACGGTCTAAAAGACTTCAGGAATTATCTTCCCAAATACGTTGGACAAGAAATATTTGGATGGGTGTTTCTATTGAAAACGAAGATGTCCTTTATAGACGTGATGATCTTGTTCAAACAGGAGCTGTTGTAAAATTTATTTCTGCTGAACCTTTAATTGCACCATTATCTAAATTAAACTTAGACGGTATTGATTGGCTCATTGTTGGTGGAGAATCTGGTCCTCATTGTCGCCCAATAGAAAAGAACTGGGTGCTTGAATTGCAAAATGCTGCACATATTTCAGGTACTGCCTTCTTTTTTAAACAATGGGGTGGTGTACACAAGAAACAAAATGGAAATCTTCTTAATGGACAAATCTATCAAGAATATCCTCGTAGCATACTTAAATAATTGATAAAACATCGAGTAACTTTTTAATCAAAGAAGGTATCTCCTTATTAAAGGGAGATACCTTCTTTTTTTTCCTCATTTCTTGTCTCTACTGCTGCCTCAAACTCCCTCTTGGCGTACTCCAGCACCTCTGCCACTTCCTCATCCGTGAGGACGGATGCCTCCGTGATGAGTTGTTTTATCAGTTCTTCCCTACTGCACATACTGTCACCTCATTTCCTATAAGGTAAGTATAGTGCCTTTTCATCCTCCTGTACCGCTTTTGTCTGTATCTATCGTCTTTTGATAGATATATTCTCACCCTTATTATAAAGTCACTTTCTATGGGATATTTCCTGCTGATTTGCTATGCTTAAATTCACAGACGTCTGTTATTTTTTATCAAATCGAGGACAAAACAGACTTCCCTGCGATATACTACTCACAGCATCCGGCAGGAAAGGAGAAGGTTCCGTGAAAAAGGCAGTAATCTATGCTCGATACAGTTCCGATATGCAGCGTGAAGAATCCATTGACGCACAGGTTCGCGCCTGTACCTATTACGCGCATCAATACCAGTTTGAAATTCTCCGAACATATGCAGACCGAGCGCAGACCGGCAAACGAACCAAAAACCGCGAGCAGTTTTTACAGATGATTGCAGATGCAGAAAGCCATGAATTTGAAGTGATTTTAGTTCACAAACTTAACCGTTTCGGTCGAAACACTTTGGAAGTATTGGAATACAAGGATAGTTTGGAAGACATGGGGATTGAGCTGATCAGTGTAACCGAACGTCTGGAAAGCACACCGGAAGGCAAGCTTATGCTCATCATCATTGCCGGCATGAATGAGTTTTACTCCGATAACCTCTCACAGGAGGTCATGAAGGGATTAAAAGAAAATGCCTATCAGTGCAAATTCACAGGCGGAACTCCTCCTCTTGGATATAAAGTTGATCCAGAAAGCAAGAAACTTATCATAGATGAGGATGAGGCAGTCATCGTCCGTCTCATCTTTCAGAGATATGCCAATGGGTATGGCTATAATTCTATTATCAATGAACTGACCAGCTTAGGTTATCACACAAAATCCGGGAAACTATTTGGAAAAAACTCTCTCTATGAACTGCTCAGAAATGAGAAGTATATTGGAGTTTATACCTACAACCGTGCTGCCAAAAGAAAAAAAGACGGAACAAGAAACTACCATTCCTATAAAGATTCCTCTGACATTATCCGCATTCCCGGCGGCTGCCCTGCCCTTGTGGACCAGAAAACATGGCATTGCGTCCAGAAAATTATGGAGCAAAACAAAAAAGTTCACCTTCAGCAACATGGTCAGCGTGTATATATTCTATCCGGAAAGGTGTTCTGCGGACTTTGTGGCGCCAAAATGTACGGAAACTGCAAAACCACGCGAGGAAAGATCCACTATTATTATGTTTGCTCTAATGGATGGAGAAAGCACACCTGCTCTTCTCGCCATATTCCGGCAGAAGAACTGGAAGAGGAAGTAATAGAAATACTGGAAAAAAAGATATTCACTTTAGAATTTTCAAAAGAGGTTTCGGAGCAGCTTCAAAATAACATACAAAAAAATCAAGAAATCACCCAGAAGCAGCGAGGTTCAATATCCGCTCAGTTGCAAAATGTTAATTCTAAAATCAAGAACCTTTTAAATCTTCTGGCGCGAGGAATTGATTTTGATGAGCTGGAAGAAACCCTATCCTCTCTAAAACAGGAAAAGGAAAACCTGATAAGAAGTTTGGAGGTTTTGGACCAACAGCCTAAAGCTTTATTGCATCAAGATTTCACGCAAAATCTGTCCAAACTAAGAGATTTGCGACCCAGGGAACAGTCAACCTTTCTACAACAGTATATTGATAAAATCACTGTTTTTGCTCCGAAGGGGAGCAATGAAAAAGTAGAAGTTGAAATTTACATTCAATCCAATATCATACAAAAATAATCCTTAAAAAAGTCCTTTCAAACAAGGGCTTTTTTTATTGTAAACATTCAAACCCTTTAATCTTTTTTAATCTTTGTTTTGTC
>ERZ836877.652-NODE-652-length-58181-cov-4.759282_pt1 | contig 58181 bp, 46 predicted proteins | sample MGYA00519469_ERZ836877 | MGnify/ENA primary metagenome ERZ836877 (study PRJEB31850, sample SAMEA3708809) | human gut metagenome | biome: human gut; feature: human-associated habitat; material: faeces | place: China | collected 2014 ...
GCAGCGGCGGTATCATCGGTATGGGCGAGAGTATGGCTCAGCGCCTGGATTTGGCCTTTGAGCTGGCCGAATTAGGCGTGGATTCAGTACCGATGAATATACTGAACCCTATCCCCGGCACACCGCTGGAAAACACTCCGCTGATAAGCGAGGAGGAGATAATCCGCACTGCCGCCACGTGGCGTTTCATCCTGCCCGACAAATCGATACGCTTCGCCGGAGGCCGGATGCGCCTCAGCCACGGGTCGATGATACGCCTGCTGCACGGCGGCATCAACGGCGTGCTGATGGGCGACATGCTGACCACCGTGAGCAACGACATTGCCTCCGACCGGATTCTGTTCAAGGAAGCGGACATGATATTCTGATAACATAAACCTCTCCGCAATATATAAAACCTCTCCAACCAATACATACAAGACATGGACATATCGGTAGTGATCCCATTATACAACGAGGCCGAGTCTCTCCCGGAACTGGCGTCGTGGATAGAGCGCGTGATGAGCGAGAATAATTTCAGTTACGAGATCCTGTTCATCAACGACGGTTCGCGCGACAACTCGATGGAGGTGATACGCGGGCTGCAGGCTTCCAATCCATATATACATTGCGTGTCGTTCAGCCGCAACTACGGCAAGAGCCCGGCGCTGGACACCGGCTTCGCGCGGGCCAAGGGCGATGTGGTGATCACGATGGACGCCGACCTGCAGGACTCGCCCGACGAGATACCGGAGCTGTACCGCATGATTACGGTGGAGGGCTACGACCTTGTGTCGGGCTGGAAGAAGAAGCGTTACGACCCGCTGTCGAAGACGATACCCACCAAACTGTTCAACGCCACGGCCCGCAAGGTGTCGGGCATACACAATCTGCACGACTTCAACTGCGGTCTCAAGGCCTACAAGCGCGATGTGGTGAAGCACATCGAAGTGTACGGCGACATGCACCGTTACATTCCCTATCTGGCCAAGAATGCCGGCTACGGCAAGATCGGCGAGAAGGTGGTGCATCATCAGGCCCGTAAATACGGCGTCAGCAAGTTCGGCCTGGACCGTTTCGTGAACGGCTACCTCGACCTCGCGTCCCTGTGGTTCCAGACCAAGTTCGGCATCAAGCCCATGCACTTTTTCGGTCTGCTCGGATCGATGATGTTCCTGATCGGCTTCATCGCTGTGGTGACGGTGCTGATACTCAAGATTGTGGCCATGAATTCGGATACGTTCGTGTTCTACCTCACCAAGTCGGTGTATTTCTATCTGTCGCTGACGTTCATGGTGTTGGGCGTGCAGTTCTTCTGCACCGGCTTCATCGGCGAGCTGATAACGCGCAATTCGGTCGAACGGCGCAATTACCTAATAGCCGAGGAATTTTGAGACAGTTGAGATACATATTGGCGTTGCCGGGGCTGTTGGTGCTGTGTGCCTGCGGCTCGGAATGCTACGAGAACCAGAACTCGCTGCCGCTGGCCAAGTTCCGCTACGTGCAGGACTCGGTGCCGGTGGACTGCGGCATGGACTCGCTTAAAGTCTATGGGCTCGGAGTGCCCAACGACTCGGTGCTGTGGGACGGAGGACAGATCCAGCAGCTGTATCTGCCGTTCCGCGTGGATCAGGACACCACGATGTATGTGTTCGAGCATACGCGTGTCAGCGAGGCGCGCGACACTGCCACATTCATATACGAGCGCGCCCCGCAGTTCGTGTCGGCCGAGTGTGGCGTCAGTCTGGTGTACAGGATGAAGAGCATCACCACCACCGGACCCTTCATCGACTCCATCACATGCCCCAACGGCGAGATAACCAACAAGAACGTCAGCAACCTCGTGATATATCTGCACCACGAGCCTGAGGAGGAAGGAGGGGAGAAACAATGAAACCATCAATAGTCCGCCTTCTTACCGGCATCGTCGTGCTTCTGACCGTGATATGCACGGCCATGCCGGCCTTGGCACAGACGGAACCGGTGCTAACCGATTCGATAGCTGCCGATACGATACAGAACGTTGCGGAAAGGGTAGATTCGATACCGGCCAAGCCCGTAAGCCGGCCGACGCGCAAGGTGACGCCCGTGGATGTGGACGACCAGAAGCGCGAGCCGGTGCTGCATTATTACGACAAGCACGGCGAGCTGCTTGACGAGCCGGTATTGTTCCTGGCCACTCTCGATACCGTGACAAAGCCCAAGTCGAAACCGATATACCCTAAATTCAACGGCGTGTCTGTGGGAGTGAATTTCGCCGACGCCATCATGATGGCTTTCGGCCAGAAGTTCGGGTCGTACGACGTATGGGCCGACGTGTCGCTGTGGAACTGGCTGTTTCCCGTGGTAGAAGCGGGCATCGGTTACGCCGATGCTACCCCCGAAAACAAGAACTTCACCTACAAGGTGTCACCCAGCTTCTACTGCAAGCTCGGCGTGAACTATAACTTCCTGTACAAGAGCAATCCCGATTACCAGCTGTATCTCGGCCTACGTGCCGGTATGTCTAATTTCGGCTGGTCGGCGCGTAACGTGACGGTAAATTCGGACTATTGGCAGGAATCGCAGAAATTCAACCTGACGGGTATGCGCTCCACTGCATTCTGGGGCGAGGTATTGGCCGGTATCAAGGTCAAGATAGTGGGCGGATTCTCGTTAGGCTGGAACGTGCGCTGGCGCGTGCCGTTCAGCATCGGCAAGGCGAAGCCCGGCGGGCTGCCCGACGGCATGGAGGCGTTGCGTATAAGCAAGCCGTGGTTCATACCCGGCTACGGCGGCCATTCGGCCATCACGTTCAACGTGTCGGCCATCTGGACCTTCGGCGGCAAGAGCAAAGCCGACATCGACGCGCAGGCCGAGGCGGAAGCCAAGGCCTCGGAGCAGGAGGGAGCCGCGACTAAGCCTGATGATTCAAAGCAGGCACAGGAATAAAGAATTTGTTATAAAAAGAAAGAAGACGCACCGGGGAGTGTGTCTTCTTTTGTTTTTTATAATGTGATGTCGGATTATTTTCGGAACGGTACCGACCATACCACACGGACCGGAACGGGCTTGCCGTCCATTCTGCCGGGTGTCCATTCAGGCATCTTGCTCAGTACGCGGATGGCTTCCTTGTTGAGGGCCGGGTTTACGCCGCGCAGCACGGAGATATGGCTGACGGAGCCGTCGGTATTCACCACGAACGAGCAGGTGACGCGGCCCTGAATGCCCTTGCGGTAAGCATCGAGGGGGTAATTGCGCGTGGCGTTGATGAATGTCATCAGGTTACGGTCGCCTCCGGGGAACGATGGCTTGTCGGTGACGTAGTCATATTCATACACCTCCATATAACTCTGAGCTCCCGAGGCGTTGGAACCGATGTTGACACGGCATGTCTGGGCCTTGGCAGGCAGGCCTGTAGTCAATAATAAGCTGATAAGTAATGAGGTATGAAGTAAAAGTCTTACCATAAATACTTCCTTAAATTAGGAAATGCGTTCGAAATAGCTGAATTGACCGGACTCGCGGAGAGGTCGCGACCAACTCTATGCAAAATTATAATGTTATAACGAATTAGCCAACAAACGGTGCATTAATTATAGTTAAAAATATTAAACACGTGGAGACGGGCTTTCGCTGAAGCTCAAGGCGGGGACAAATGGAGACGCGGCGGGGCTGCCTTTTTATTCCTCGTCGTAGATGAGCGAGGGGATGGTGTAGGAGAGGTTGAGCACAAGCGAGGAGCCGGATTTGTGAGGCATGGCGTAAGCCACGTCGGCCTTGAAGCCCTTGACCTTGAAGCCGATGCCGAGCGAGAAACCGCTGAGTATGTTGCGGCCGAAGGTACTCATGTCGGAGGCCACGCGGTAATTGTAGGCAAGCGCGGCGTAGAATTTATCGCTGGCCTGGTATTGCAGGCCGAATATGAGATGGCGGAAGAAGTTTGTGAAGAATCCGTTCTTCATCTTGAGGGCGTCTGCGCCATCAGAGTAGCTGTAATAGGGTATGCGCCAGCGCACCAGGTTGTTGGCGGTGATGCTGATCTGCAAGGGCAGACGGCCGAGCGACTGCATATATCCGAGCTGTATGTCGAAGGGGAGACGGGCGTAACGGTCGGTAAAGCGCTTGACCTGACCGCCCATGTTGCGCAGCAGGATGGAGAAGCTGAGGTCGTGGTCCGGATCGTAATAGTTTACGCCTAAGTCAGCCGCGATGGCGAATGCCTTGTAGTTTTCGTATGACGAATAAGCCATCTTGATGTTGGCGCCTCCGCGCCAGCGTCCGGCGATGTCGCGCGAATATGTGCCTTCGATTATCAGGTCCGACGGAGTGAAGGCTCCGGTGGGGGTGCCGAACTCGTCGTAGCCGTCGAATTTGCCGTAGTTAAGGTAGCGGATTCCCACAGCGAACGCGCTATGGTCGTCCACGCCCATACCGTAGCGCAGTCCGGCGAAATTGCCCGACGCCATATACAGCATATAGTTGAATTCCACCTGCTTTTCCAGCTCCGGCCCGATCAGCGCGGGATTCTGGTCGGACAGCGACACGTCCTCGTCGATGATTGTGATGTTATTGCCTCCGAGTGCGTAGACATGCGCCGAGGTGGGGATGTCCAGGAAGTTATATGCCGTGTTGGAATTCTCGGCACGCGCCGATGTGGCCACGACCGCCGCCGTTGCCGCTATGATGCCCGGTATGTGCCTTGAAATCCGTTTCACATTATCATTAACGCGCCAAACGGGGTTGTATTGTCATAACGTAGCGTCGAGTGCGTCATCGGGACTCTCAGTTCAGGGCCGTGGAGAGGATATGCTCCAGTTCCGTAACGCTTATCTTGACCTTGATGGACCCGGAATGTGCGACGGATATTCCCCCGGTTTCCTCGCTGACGATTACGCACACGGCGTCGGTGACCTGGCTCATGCCTAAGGCGGCGCGGTGGCGCAGGCCTAAGTTCTTGGGAATGTTCATGTCGTGGCTGACGGGGAGGATGCAGCCCACGGCCGCGATGCGGTTGCCGGCTATGATCATGGCCCCGTCGTGCAGAGGCGAGTTCTTGAAGAATATGTTCTCTATCAGCCGGGCATTGATGTCGGCGTCGATTTCATCGCCCGTTTTTTCGTAATCGCCGAGGGGGACCTTGCGCTGGAACACGATCAGCGCCCCGGTCTTGGACTTGGCCATCGACATGCAGGCGTACACTACGGCCATGACCTCGGCATGTCTGTTGTCGTCGTTTTTCTCATGCCGGAACATGCGTGTGAAATGCTTGAACTTGCCCGGACCGCCGATGTCTATCAGGAAGCGTTTTATCTGGTCCTGGAACAGAATTACCAGTACGATAAGGCCTATGCTCATGAATTTGTCGACGATGGTGCCCGTGAGCCTCATGCCGAAAATCTCGTAGCACACCACCCACAGCACGATGAAGGCGAGCACGCCGTAGAACAGCGACAGCGTTCCGCTGTTTTTCATGAGGCGATACAGATAGAACAGCAGCAGGGCGACTATCAGGATATCGACTATGTCTTTAATACCGAACTCAATCATGGGCGTTTGTGGTATATCGCAGGTTTGGGAAAATGTTGTCGCTGTTGTCGCGCAGCAAGTCGAACAGGCGGCAGGTCTGGACGGCCGGCTTTACGTCGTGAACGCGGATGATGTCTGCGCCGAGCATCAGCGCGAAGGCATCGGCCGCCACTGTGGCGTCGCCGGCCTCGGCAGGAGTGATGTCCAATGGCTTCCACAGCATGGTCTTGCGCGAGATGCCGGCCAATACCGGACAGTTCAGCGAATGGAACAGGTCGAGGGCGGCCAGCAGGCGGTAGTTCTGGTCGGTGGTCTTGGCGAAGCCGAATCCGGGGTCGACAATGACGTCGGCTATTCCGGCCTGACGGCAGTCGGCTACCTTGAAGGCGAGGTCCTGGAGCACATCGGCAGCAACGTCGTCATATTGCGTAAGTTGCTGCATGGTCGCGGGAGTACCGCGCAAGTGCATCAGCACGTAAGGCACCTGCAGCTCGGCCACTGCGGGAATGATGTCGGGGTCGAGTGTGCCGCCGCCTATGTCGTTGATTATGTCTACGCCGAAGTTGGCCACGACTTTGCGGGCCACGTCGGCGCGGAACGTGTCGACCGACAGGATGGCGTCGGGACAGTCGCGCCGTATGGACTCCAGCGCAGGGGCGAGGCGGTCGTATTCCTCGTCGGACGATACGGGGGCTGCGCCGGGACGTGTGGAATAGCCGCCGATGTCCAGTATGTCGGCGCCGTCGTCAAGCATCCGCCGGGCTATGCCGGCGGCATTGTCGCCCGCGCGGCTGGCCGCGTGGAAACTGTCGGGCGTCACGTTGATGATGCCCATTACCTTCGGGCGGCTCAATGACAGAAGTCGGCCGCGTATTTCGATGCTGCGTTCCATAGCGCGAAGTTAACGCTTTTTTTGCTCATATTAAAAAAAATCGCTAACTTTGCGCCCGATTCGGTAATCTCTGGCGCGACATTGCAGCGCGTTTATATTGCCGGCATAACTTAATTCAACTAAATAAAATGGATCTGATTAAGATTGCGGAGCAGGCATTTGCCACTCCGGAGAAGAAAGTAGACGATTTCGGACCGGGCGACACCATTACGGTGGCTTACCGAATCAAGGAGGGTAACAAGGAGCGTATCCAGATGTACCGTGGCGTGGTTATCAAGATCTGCGGCCAGGGCGACAAGAAGCGTTTCACAGTGCGCAAGATCAGCGACGGTATCGGCGTTGAGCGTATCTTCCCCCTCGAGTCCCCGTTCATCGAGTCGATCACGACCAACAAGCTGGGTAAGGTTCGCCGTGCAAAACTGTACTACCTGCGCAACCTCACCGGTAAGAAGGCCCGCATCAAGGAGCGTTACGCCAAGAAGGCATAACAGCACCCTCGGAGCCGGCCGGGCACAGTTCCGGCACAGTGACAGAAAAATTAACCGTTCGGCGCAATGCGCCGGGCGGTAATTTTTTTGACGGGGAGCAGAGCTCCTGACGGAAACGGCTTCGCGAGGGATGAGGGCTGAGGGATGAGGGCTGAGGGATGAGGAGCGAGGGATGAGAGCTGAGTGAAGGGGGCGGGGGCCTGGTGTCAGATCAGGGAGCGGTAGAGGTCGAGGTGGGCGCGGGCGCATTTATCCCAGGAGAAGAGGGAGGCGTGCTCGAAGCCCCGCTCGCTAAGGTCGGCGCGGAGGTCCGAACTGTCAAGCATACGCGTCATGGCGTCCGATATCTCCTCCACGCTTTCGGCGTTGAAATATTCGGCGGCATCCCCCGCTATTTCCGGAAAACAGCTGGCGTCGGCCAGCAGAGTGGGGCACCGGTTCACCATCGCCTCGAGTATCGGCATACCGAATCCTTCGTACAGCGAGGGGAAAATGAAAAACAGTGCGTGGCGGTACAGATTGTTCAGCTCGTTTTCGTTGGCCTTGACGGCCTTGAATCTATTGATAATGCCTAATTGAGTCAGCATGTCGATTTCGCCATGGCTGAAGTCGGAGCCTGTGCATACCACACGCAGGTCGGGGTAACTGCCGGCTATGCGGCTGAATGCCGTGGCAAAACGGTTGAAGTTCTTGAAAAGGTGCCGTTTGCCTACGAACAGAATGTAGGGCTTGTCGCATAGCGGCGTGTCAGGGCCGGTGACTGCCGGAGGCAGGTCGATGCCGTGATGAATCACATGGATAATGTCGGGGTTGATGTCGAAGTATTTCAGCATGTCGCGCTTGGTGTTCTCGCTGATGGCCACGACGGCGTCGGCACGCTTCAGCGACGCCTCCTGCAGGCGTTTCATGCGGGCGTTATAGTTGTGTTCGGTCAGAAAATTCACGTCATGGTATGTCGTGACCAACGGGTGCCTGCCGATGAATGGAATCAGATATGTGTCGAAATTGGTCTGATGCACCACATCATATTTGCCGGTCTTCATCCTGAACGCCGACCAGGGTTTGCCCAGTTCGGCCATAATGCGCCCTTTGCCTCGGAATTCCCGGCCCGGCAGGAAGGGAACAGTACGCAGCAAGCCGTGATGACGCACGTATTCATTGTTGGATAGCCATGCCGTGGTGGTCCAGCATTCGCGTGGCATCCGGCTTATGATTTCCGCGAAATATTTCGAGACGCCGCCGAAACGTTGGCTGGAAAATATCTGATGATCAAACAGAACCCTCATGTGTAATTAGTAATTAGAAATTAGTAATCTGCATTCTATCGGCGCTTCAGGAGCTTGCGTGAGAGGATGAAAAGACGATAGAGGAGGTTGGCCGTATGGCGTCGCAGCGGCGGGACATTGCGCCGGTAATAGGTGTCGCGGCCATGTTCGGCACGTCGCCTGCGGGCCTGTATGGCTTCAGGATCAGGCGAGAAGCTGCCTCCTTCCAGATGCTGTATGCGGGCCTCGGGTATGGACATGATGCGGTATCCGGCACGGCTGATGCGCCGGCACAGGTCGGTTTCCTCGTAATACATGAAGAACTCCGGCGAGAATCCTCCGATGCCGTGGAACAGCGAAGCCGGCATCATCAGGTCGGCGCCCGTGATGTACGCCACCTGCATGGGCTGTCCGGTGTGATTGAACCGTCGGTTGTCGCCGTATCTCAGCCGGTCGGGCCAGTTGTGAAGCAATTCGTTCAGTTCCCAGCGGATGCCGGGGTAACGGCGGCGGAACGACAGCATCGGATTCATCTCCTGGTCGTATAGATTGCCTCCTACGGCACCTGTGTCCGGATGCGAGTCGAGATAGCCGCTCAGGATGGAAACGGCGTCGTTCACCAGGATGGTGTCGGGATTGAGAAAAAAGAGGCTACGGCCGGTGGCTGTTTCGGCACCGGCGTTGTTGGCCCGTCCGAACCCGACGTTCTCGTCAAGCTGCAGACACTTGACCCCAAGTCCCGGAAACAGCGTGTCGAATTTCCGCTGCAATCCCGGCTCGGAGGCGTTGTCCACCACTATTACCTCCAGTTCCACGCCACGGCACTGCGCGTAGAGACTGCGCAGACAATCCGTCACCAATTCCGAGGTGTGATAGTTTACAATTATTACCGATACATCCATCACAGCATAGTTAGTGTGTCCATAACCACAAAATTAATATTCACGCTCCATAATTCCAAATTTGATATGTCATAAAAAATTCGTAAATTTGCAGGTCATACCAATAGGTATGAAAAGATAGGAATTCAAAAAAGATAAGATTAGAAGATATGTCAAAGAAATCAATGTTGATTATCCTGGATGGATATGGATTGGGCGATCACAAGAAGGATGACGCCATTTACAACACCCCGACACCTTACATGGACAAGCTGATGGAGGAGTATCCTCATTCCCAGCTGGAGGCCAGCGGCGAGAACGTAGGTCTGCCCGACGGACAGATGGGCAACTCGGAGGTGGGTCACCTCAACATCGGCGGCGGCCGCGTGGTATATCAGGACCTGGTGAAGATCAACCGCGCCATCAAGGACGGCTCGTTCCAGAAGAATCCCGAGATAATCAGCGCGTTCAGCTATGCCAAGGAGCACAATGTGCCCATCCACTTCATGGGCCTGACGTCGGCCGGCGGCGTACACTCGTCGCTGCAGCATCTCTACGCCCTGTGCGACACGGCCAAGGCCTACGGTCTGAGCGAAGTGTATCTGCATGCGTTCATGGACGGCCGTGACACCGACCCCAAGAGCGGCGCAGGCTTCCTGACCGAAGTTCAGGACCACTGCAAGCAGAGCGCAGGCGTGATCGCAACAGTTTGCGGCCGCTACTACGCCATGGACCGCGACAAGCGCTGGGAGCGCGTCAAGGAGGCCTACGACATGCTGGTGGACGGCACGGGCAAGAAGACCGACGACGTGGTGAAGGCCGTTGAGGAGTCGTACGCCGAGGGCGTGACCGACGAATTCATCAAGCCTATTGTCAACGAGACCGTGGACGGCCGCATCAAGGAGGGCCACGTGGTGATATTCTTCAACTACCGCAACGACCGTGCCAAGGAGATGACCACCGTGCTGACACAGCATGAGGAGGGGGGCATGAAGCCCGTGCCCGGACTGCAGTATTACTGCATGACTCCGTACGACGACTCGTTCAAGGGCGTGCACATCCTGTTCGCCAAGAGCGACGTGCCCAACACGCTGAGCGAGTATGTTTCGGCCCAGGGCAAGAAGCAGCTGCACATAGCCGAGACCGAGAAATACGCTCACGTCACGTTCTTCTTCAACGGAGGTCGCGAGGCGCCGTTCGAGGGCGAAGACCGCATCCTGGTGCCAAGCCCCAAGGTAGCCACCTACGACCTGAAGCCCGAGATGAGCGCTCCCGAGGTGACCGAGAAACTGGTGGACGCCATCAACAGCGACAAATATGACTTCATCGTGGTCAACTTCGCCAACGGCGACATGGTGGGCCACACCGGAGTGTACGAGGCCATCCAGAAGGCTGTGGCCACGCTCGACACCTGCGTCGAGAAGGTGGTGGAAGCCGGCAAGAAGCACGAGTACGAGATGATCATCATCGCCGACCACGGCAACGCCGACCATGCCCTGAACGCCGACGACACTCCCAACACGGCGCATTCGCTGAATCCCGTGCCTTTCATCTATATCGGCAGCCACAAGGACGCCAAGTGCGAGAACGGCCGTCTGGCCGACGTGGCACCCAGCCTGCTGAAGCTGATGGGCCTGCAGCAGCCTGCCGATATGGACGGCCATAACCTGATAGAGTTCTGATGAGACTCCGTAACATTATCGCCTGCGCGCTGGCGGCGACGGTGGCAATGTCCGCCGCCGCCGAGCGTCTGGTGATTCTGCACACCAACGACACGCATTCCAACATCGAATCCGACAGGAACGGTGTCGGAGGCATTCTGCCACGCAAGGCCATCATCGACTCGGTGCGCAAGGCCGAGAAGAACGTGATCTTGGTCGATGCCGGCGACATGGTGCAGGGAACGCTCTATTTTAAGTATTTCCGTGGCGACGTGGAGTATCCCCTGTTCAACATGATGGGATACGATGTCCGTATCTTGGGCAACCATGAGTTCGACAACGGCATTGACGAGCTGGCCCGCAACTGGAAGAAAGTGAAGGGCGCGCGTCTGTCGGCCAACTACGATTTCAGCAAGACTCCGGCCGCCGGTCTGTTCAAACCCTACGTCGTAAAGAAGATAGGAAAGAAGAAGATTGGTTTCATCGGAATCAACGTAGACCCGGCAAGCCTTATCTCCACCGCCAACACCGGAGCTATGGAGTTCAGGCCGGTCATCGAGACCGCCAACCACTGGGCCGAGTTCCTGAAAAAGAAAGAGAAATGCGACCTCGTGGTGGCTGTGACGCACATAGGCTATGAGTCGGAAAACGGCAAGACCAATGACGTGGACCTGGCCCGTGCTTCGAAGGACATAGACATCATCATAGGCGGTCACAGCCATACGTTTGTCGACCCGAAGACACCCGACAAGACTCCCTACTGGATTGAAAATGCCGAGGGACGCCCGGTATTGGTGGCTCAGACCGGCAAGTATGGCCGCAATGTGGGTTACATATCGATTGATCTCGACAACCTGAAGGGACAGAAGTTCGATTACGAATACATTCCCGTGACCGACCGTTTCTCGCCTTCGGCCTACGACAAGGAGATCGAGGCGTTTCTGGCTCCTTATGCCGCCAAGGTCGATTCGATAGACCGTATGCCGGTGGGTTACAGTTATCAGGCGCTTCCGAATGCCGAGAGCACGGGAGCGCTGGCCAACTGGGCCGGTGACACCGGAATGTGGCTCGGCATGCAGATTGCCGATTCGTTGCGCCGTGCCGGACACGACATCCCGGCCGTAGACCTGGCCCTGATGAATGTGGGCGGCATCCGTCAGCCCATGCCCGAAGGGATGGTGAGCGAGGGACGGGTGCTCAGCATGTTCCCGTTCAGCAACAAGCTGATGCTGATTAAGATGAAGGGCCGCGACTTTATCAAGACCATGGCGATAGTGTCTCCCAAGGGTGGCGAGGCTGTCAGCGACGAGCTCCGGGTGATAACCGGCCCCGACGGGAAGATGAAGCACGTGCTTGTAAACGGTGTTCCCATGGACCCGGACCGCGATTATGTGGTATGCACCATCGACTACATAGCCGAGGGCAACGACGACATGACACCTATGGCCGAACACGAGACTCTTTTTACAGATTCAAAGGAACTTGGTTACCGTGTTCTGGAGTATTTTCATGCCGTCACGCCTTTAGGCGTGGGCGTGATGCCCGATCCGACTCCAAGATTCGTAAAGGATTTTCTTGATGACATGAGACAATAGCGCATGAAACCCTTAATACTACACCAGGCCATCGCAACGTTACTGACGCTTGCGGTGGCCTCGTGTGGTTTTAGCGGGCATCATCGTGAGGAGAACGGCGACACGGCGCAGGTGGAGATAATGGACCTGACCGCCGAGGCCATGCAATGGGCCGACAGCGTGACGATGCGCATGGACACCGCGCGTCTCGGCGCGCAGGTGCTGATGCCGGCGCTATATGCCAGTGACGATCTCTGGACGGTGGCGTTGCTGCAAAGGTATGTCCGGGAGGGAATCGGGGGGATAATTCTGTTGAAGGGTACGGTCGAGGAGGCGCGGACGCTTGCCGACTCCATGCGGAGAGTGTCGGCCGTAGATCCGTTCGTGGCCATTGACGCGGAATGGGGTCTGAACATGCGTCTTGCCGACGCCCCGAAGTTTCCGGCCAACGGGCGCCTGTCGCCCAAGGTGCAGGACCAGCTGATGTACGATTATGGCCGCGAGGTGGCACGCGAGTGCCGGCAGATAGGCATAAACATGGTGCTCGGTCCCGTGCTTGACGTGACGCGGGGAAACAGTTATGTCGGTGTCCGCAGTTTCGGGTCGGACCCCAGGCGTGTGTCCGATCTGGGCCTGGCATACGGTAAGGGCCTGTCGGGAGGGGGAGTGATGCCCGTGGCCAAGCACTTCCCCGGACACGGCACGGTAAGGACCGACTCACATAAAGGGAAGGGTGTGATAGACGGGTCGCTTCAGCGTCTCGATACGGTAGACCTCGTTCCGTTCCGCGCATGGTCAGCGGCCGGAATGCCCGCAGTGATGGTGGGGCATCTCGCCGTGCCGGCGATTGATTCGAAAATGCTTCCGGCTGCGGTTTCGTCCACCATCATCAGCGACCTGCTGCGCGGAGACCTGAGATTCAGCGGCCTTGTCCTGACCGACGCAATGAACATGCTCGGGGCCGAAGGCTACACCGCAGCCGACGCTCTGAGGGCAGGCTCGAATCTGATTCTCGCGCCGGCCGATACCCACGGCGAACTTGCCGGCATAACCGAATCCGTAAGGCAAGGGACGTTGCCTCTGGATACATTACGTCAGCGCGTCCGGCTTATCCTGTTTCACAAATACCTGTTGCGTCGCGCTCCCGATATTCCCGAATCCATCAGCACTCCTCAGGCCGATTCGTTGGCCCGCGAACTGTCGGAATTATAAATGCCTTAGAAACTGAAACAATTTCTAAGGCATTTATTCTAAAAACAGTTCTTAGAACTCGGTAGCGGCAGGGCCCGTGAAAGTCATTTTGACAGGAAGTATCCGGCTCTTGGAATCGAAACGCAGTTCATCGATACAGGTGACGCGGTCGTGGCCGTCCTCGGAACCGATGGGGTGTCTGTGATAGACTATGTAGTATTTCCCCGTCTTGGACGAGTGGATTACGGAATGATGTCCGGCGCCCGTTCCTATCTTGGGGTCAGATTCCAGTATAGTGCCAATCCGTTCAAACGGCCCGAACGGAGAGTCGGCTATCGCATACGCCACACGGTAGTCGTCTTTGGTCCAGTCCCCCTCGCTCCACATGAAATAATACTTTCCGTCTTTGATCAGCATGAACGGGCCCTCGGTGTAATCCTTCGGCGTCACTTCCTTGTAAAGAGTACCGTCGGGAAAAGGAACCAGAGTCTTGAAATCGTCCGATAGCCGGACCATGTTGCAGTGTCCCCAGCCTCCGTAATACATATACCAGTTGCCGTCCTTGTCATGGAACACGAACTGGTCGATGGGCTGTGCCCCGTTTACGATTTCATTGATTAGCGGACGGCCCAGCAGGTCCTTGTACGGCCCTTCGGGACGGTCGCTCACAGCCACTCCTATGCCGCCGGTCTCTCCCTCGTGAACATCGTTGGCTCCGAAAAAGAGATAGTACTTGCCATCCTTCTCAAGGACGGCCGGCGCCCACATCGCGCCCCAGGCCCATTTCACTTCGTTTGTGTCGAGGATGTTCTCATGTTTGGTCCAGTGCTTGAGGTCGGTGGTAGAGAAGCAGTCGAAAGCGGTCTGGTCCTTGAACGGCAGGCTGCGCGTGGGATATACGAACACGGTGCCGTCATATACGATACCTTCCGGATCGGCGTATGGGCCTTGAAAACAAGGATTCCCGTCGCCGGTGTGTGCCTGGCATGAAGCGGTCGATGCGGCTATGGCAAACCCGCTTAAAACCATACTGAATAATAAGATTAAAGTTTTGTCTGTCATTTTCATAATGATAGCGTTTTGTATAATTATAGTGTTCAGAAAACTATGTCTCAGGCGTTATAAAGGTATTATACGGTATCTTTGCTTCAGATTGGTCGTATCGTTCCCTTCCTTTGGTGTCAGGGACTCGCAGATCACCGGAGCCGACATTTCGAAGAAACGTGTCACCTCGTTGATGTTCTCGCCGTTCAGAATCATTCGGAATGTCCTGTTCCTCAGTTCCGGCGCGATGTCGAACTCCACGTCGTACATCTGCTGGAGCCTGTTGCAGATGCTCACAAGCGACTCGTCTTCAAAAATAAGCATTCCCTTTTTCCAGCAGCAATATTTTTCCGTGTCGGTAAGTTTGCATATAACCGGACGTCCGTCTGTCATGCTCAGGTGTTCGCCGGGTTTGAGCGCGAGCGACCGGTCCTTTATGCCCACGTCCACATGACCGTTGACTAATGTGACCGAAGCAATCGAGTCGTACGCATTGACATTGAACTCGGTGCCTGTGGCCGTGACGGTCATGTACGGAGTGTGCACGTTAAATGGATGCCGCGCATCGGCCTTGACCTTGAAATAAGCCTCGCCCTGCAGGAAAACGTTCCGTTCATCGCCATCCATCGCCGGACTGTATGTCAGCGAGCTGTTGGCATTGAGCCAGACTGTGGTGCCGTCGGGGAGGTCGGTGGAACTCAGGCTGCCGAATGCGGTGGTGATGGTCACGTTGTCGAGATCGGAATGCTGCGGGCGGTCGATCAACAGATAGGCCACCACGGCAAGAAGCGGCAGGAGTATCACCGCCGCAATGCGTGACCAGAAACCGAACAGCTTGCGGAAAACCGAGCGTCGGCGCGGCATGATGCCGGTTTCCCTCAGTATGTTCCGTTCCGCGTCCGCCGTATTGATGTCGCTGATGTCTACAGCCGGATTCAGCACCGACCATATATCCTGCTGGCGTAGAAAATACTTCCTGTTGTCGTCATCACTCTGAATCCAGTTGAACAATTCCTCAATCTCCGGCGAAGTTGCATCACCCGCCAGATAACGGCTTATCAGAATGTCTATATGATTGTTATCGTAATAATCCATCGCGTTCAGTTAGATAAGTGGTGAAACAATAGGGTCAGATATATGATGAATTTGTAGCCTTTTAAATTCTTCTGAAGGAATTTGACGGCTTTGCTGACACGGGCCTCCACGGTTCTGACCGAAATGTTTAGCTTCTGGGCTATTTCCGAGTATTTCAGGTGATGTGTCCTGGACAGGCTATATGTCTCGAGCACCTCGGGCTCAAGCTGAGACAGCAGCTTCTGCATGGCATCGTTCAGTTCCGTATAGAATATATGTTCGTCGGCAGGGAGAGCAAGAATCATCTCATGGTATGTGTCCTGATACAGAGTCCTGACTTTGCGGTGCTTGATCTCGTTCAACGCCAGATGCTGCACCAGGGATATCAGATAAGTCCTGAGCGAAGTTCGTATCTCAAGAATCTTCCTGTTGGCCCAGATCTTGATGAACGCTTCCTGCACTATGTCCTCGCAGGTCTCCGAATCGAGTATGAAACGCGACGCGAACAGAACGAGGTCCGGATAATATTTACGAAAAATTTGCAAAAAGGCCTCGTGGCTGTCTAATTTCAAGGCAGCCAGCAGAAGTGTTTCATTTTCAAATATTTCGTTTTTCATGTTGTTTCAGGCATCGTTCCTAAAGTTGCCGCGAAGTTAGATATTATTGTCCGATAATGCAAGCACTTACCACAAAAAGTTTCAAGATTCGAAAATTTTCTGATTTTCCGATGTGGATTATTTTTTGTCAGTTGCTCTATGTATATACGGATGTTAAAAAGTCCATAATAAAACCTAAAATCAATTAAAATACCAATAATACTTTAACTTTAACATGAACGAAAAAGCTCACTTGCATTCTCACAGCAGCCGGTACGGTCTGACGCTAAGAGTATTGCTCTTTCTGCTGATGTTCGGCTGTGTGCTGTCGGCCCGGGCTTCCGACAGCAAGGTGTCCATCGATGCCAATGGAATTGCCTTGGAAAATGTTCTTAAATCCATAGAACGACAGACAAAGTACAGGTTCATCTACAGCAAGGAAACCATAAATGTCAAGGTTCCCGTCACCCTCAAGGTGAAAGACGAGGCAATAACGACAGTGCTTGACAAACTGTTTGCGAAACATGACATCACCTATGCCATAGACAAAAAGCAGATTGTGCTGAACAGGAAATCGGCCGTCCGTACCAAGCCTTCGAAACAGCAGTCGGCCTCAGCCGAGAAAGTGAAAATCACCGGTAAGGTGACCGACGCCCAGGGCGAACCCCTGATCGGTGCCTCGGTTACGGTGGAAGGCACGCATATAGGCGTGACCACCGACATCGACGGCAACTATGACATAGATGTCCCCGAGGGCGGACGGCTGATGTTCTCATATATCGGATATTCGTCTGAAAAGAAGAAAGTCGACAAACCCGGCCGGCTTGACATCGTCATGGCGGAGAACCAGCAGCTGCTTAACGAGGTGGTGGTGATCGGCTACGGCACGATGGACAAGAAGGAACTCACCTCGGCCATAAGCCACGTGAGCGAGAAGGACTTCCTGTCCATGAGCACGACGGACCCCTCGATGCTTATTCAGGGAAAAGTCCCCGGCGTGTCCATAACCAATACGGCGGCAGGCGATCCCAACAATGCCGCGAGCATCCAGATCCGCGGCGTATCGTCGCGTTCGGCCGGGCTCGGTCCTCTCATAGTGATAGACGGCGTACCGGGAGGCAACCTCACCAACGTCAATCCCACCGACATAGCGTCCTTCGACATACTTAAGGACGGTGCGGCTTCGGCCATTTACGGTACGCGCGGTTCCAACGGCGTTATCCTCGTAACCACGAAAAAGGGAGCCAAGGACGGCACGTACAATGTCACATATTCCGGCAGCGTGGCCTGGGATAAAATCATAGACGAGCTCGATTTCATGGATGCCGACGACTATCGCAACATCCGTCTGGGATGGGGAGACTCCGGCACCGACCTGGGTGGAGATTACGACTGGTTCAAGGGCGTGAGCCGGACGGGCTTCACCCATAAGCATACGCTGAGCATATCGGGCGGCACTCAACGTGCGAATTTCAGGGTCAGCGCCGACTATCGCAAATCGAACGGCGTTGATTTACGCTCAAGCCGCGAGGAATACGGTGCCCGCGCGTCGATGGGCCTGAAATCGAAGGGCGACCTGTTCAATTTCAATGTCAATGTGGCGCCCCGCATAATCTATCAGACTTTCGCGAACTGGCAGGTGTTCACCAACGCCAAGCAGGCAAACCCTACCACACCGCTGATGGATCCCGAGAATCCTCAGCTTTACTATAATTTTCAGGGTCAGGTGTGTCCCTGGAATCCGGTGGAACTGATGAATCTTGAAAAGAACAAAGGCGAGACCAAGCTTCTGGATATGGACGCCACCGCCAAGATCAATCTGCTTCCGTTGCTATGGAACTCCGACAGGGACTGTCCCTTCAACCTCGACAGCCAGCTGACCTTCGCCGACCATCAGTATGACAACAACAACTCCTGGTTCATACCGTCCACGAGCACAATCGCCATCAACAACGGCCGCGAGGGAGAGGCCAGCCGCGAGTATTACAAGAACAACCAGTATATTCTGGAATGGCTGGTGAATTTCGGAGCGAAGTTCGGCAAGAACAATGCCAAGGTGATGCTGGGCTATTCGTATCAGTATTCGCAATACTCGCGTCTGTATGCCGAGAACAAGGATTTTCCCAACGACGGCCTCGGCTCGGACAATCTCGGATCCGGATCGTATGCCAAGGACGAGGGTGAAGTGGGAATGGACAGCTATAAGTCGGACAGCAGGCTGATCTCGTTCTTCGGCCGCATAAGCTATGATTTTGACGGAAAATACCTTATGACCGCATCCTTGCGTCACGAAGGTTCCTCCAAGTTCGGTCCCAACAACAAGTGGGGTAATTTCCCCGCCGTGTCGGTCGGATGGCGTATCAGTCAGGAGTCCTTTATGGAAAATTCCAGAGGCTGGCTCGACGATCTCAAGATACGTGCCGACTATGGTGTGACGGGTAACCAGGATTTTGACAATTATCTGTCCATCGCCGCAATGAAGGGCTTCGGTTATTATAGTTTCGGAGGCAAATATTTCCAGGTATGGGGTCCGGCAAACAATGTGAACCGCAACCTCAAATGGGAAAAGGCGAAGAACTGGAATGTCGGAATCGACTTCTCGATGTTCAACAACCTATTCTACGGCTCGCTGAACTATTTCAACCGCCGCACCGAAGACCTGCTGGGCTATTACAAGGTGCCCATTCCTCCGTATCTGTTTGACGAGACATTCGTAAACGTGGGCACCATGAAGAACTACGGCTTCGAGTTCGATCTTAACTTCAATGTCGTGAACAATCGTGATTTCGGCTATAACTTCAGCGTGGTCGGCTCCACCATGACCAATAAGTTCGTCAGCTTCAGCAATTCGGATTATGTCGGCAAGGATTATTATGCCATCTGCTCCACCGAGGCCCCGTACCCGAACTATAACCTGCAGCGTATAGAAAAGGGTCAGTCCATCGGCAACTTCTATATGTGGAAATATGCCGGAATCAATCCCGAAGGCGAATGGCTGATATACGACAAGAACGACAATATCATCAAGGCCGCGCAGGGAAGCGAGGACGACCGCAGGAAAGTGGGCAACGGATTGCCGAAGTTCACCATGTCCACCACTCACAATTTCCGTTACAGGAATTTTGATCTGAGCCTGTTCTTCCGGGGTGCCTTCGGTTACGACATCTTCAATGTACACGACTTCTACTACGGGACGCGTAAATTCAACGGCAACGTGCTGAAGAAGGCTTACAGCAAGAATTTCGACATCAGCCCGACAGCCGGTCATGCCGTGACGGACTACTTTCTGGAGCGGGGCGATTATTTCAAGCTCGACATGCTGACGCTGGGGTACACGCTCAATTTGCAGAAAGCCCGCTTCATAAACAAGATCAGGATCTACGGCACTGTCCACAACGTATTCACGCTTACCAAATTCTCAGGTGTGGATCCCTCTACGTATCAGGTGAACGGACTGACCCCCGGAGCCACCGGAAGCAGGACATACTTCCCGTCCACGCGCCAGTTTATGCTGGGAGTGCAGGTTGATTTCTAACAAACCGAATTATTATCATGAATCGAAATACAATAATAAAATCATTGACGGTGCTGGCACTGACGGTGTCAGCCGGCTGTACGAATCTTGACGAAAAGCTGTACAGCACCGTCGGCTCGGATAATTATTATAATACGAAAGGCGATGTCGAGAGGGCGGTGGGACGTCCGTTCGAACATGCTTTCGCAACCATACAGGAACGTCAGGTGCTTCAGGAGCTCACCGCCGACCAGCTTATAACCCCCGTCCGTGACGGATGGTGGGACGACGGCGGCCGGTGGCGCAGATACCATTACCATACCTGGAACCTTGAGGACAGCCCGCAGATACTGTATCTCTGGAACGGCCAGTATCAGGGTATAGGCCAATGCAACTGGGTGATAGAAGACCTGGAATCGCTTGACCCGAAGAAATTCGGTTATACCGAGTCGGAGTTCAACGACATGAAGGCGCAATGCCGCACTCTCCGCTCCATGTTCTATCTTACGCTGCTTGATGCGTTCCGCAACTGCCCTCTGGTCGTGAGTTTCTATGATCAGAGCAAGAACACCAAGACGCAGGTGGAGCCGAAAGTCCTGTTCGAGTTCATCGAAAGTGAACTCAAGGAGTGCATCAAACTGTTGGGGACCAAAGAGTCCCTCGGATCGCAGGCCATGGTGCAGGGCAAATGGACCAAGGCATCGGCGGCCGCATTGCTGGTGCGCCTGTATCTTAACGCCGAAGTCTATATAGGCGAAGACCGTTACAGTGACTGCGCCCGCGTATGTCAGGAGATTCTTGACGGAGTCTACGGACCCTACAGGGTTGCTGACCGATGGGATGCCGCGTTCGACTGGGACAACAACAATTGCGACGAAGTGATTTTCGGATACCCGGCAAGTTCGGGCTATTCATACTGGCATTATTCGGGCGAGGTCTACTGGTATGCCGTTCCCTCACAGGCCCGGTATTATCTGAAAGACTCCAAGTGCAAGGCCGGCGAGCATAACGTGAAATACGCGGCTTCTCCGAGCTATGATGTCGACGGCACGCTTTATAACTACAAGCTGGGAATGCCGATACAGAATTTCCGCAAGTATCCCGGCGACGAGCGTATGAAGCTGTATCGCAATCTGGGAAACAGCAAGCGTGAGGGAATGTTCCTGTTCGGGTATCTGGAATATGTGAACGACAACGGCAAGACGGCCCGCGTGCGTGCGCCGGAGCGTCCCTACGACCTGTATATCCGCGATGCTGTCGGCAATTTCCAGGACATGGCTCCCGACGTGTGGCCCACGGGCCAGACCAGCAACCTGATGAACGGTGACCATAACTCGGGATGGCATTTTGTAAAATATCCCATGTACACCGACGAGGACGAGCATCAGCTTGAAAGCGACTATACCGAGATCCGTCTTCCCGAGATTATATATTCGCTGGCGGAATGCAAGCTCAGAAGCGGCGATACCCAGGGCGCTGCAAAACTTCTCAACAGCGTCCGGGCCCGCAACTATCCGGCTGAAAACCTGAAGGAAGTGCTCTATAAGCCGGAGGGCAAGGCCGACCTTGACATGGACGAGATGCTGGCCGAATGGGGTCGCGAGTTCTTCGCCGAGGCGCGCCGCCGCACGGACCTGATACGTTTCGGCAAGTTCTCGACCGGCACCTGGTGGGACAAGACTCCCGACGCCGACCGTCACACCGAGATTTTCCCGCTTGTACGCGACGTGCTCGATACCAATCCCGATCTGAAGCAGAATCCGGGTTACACCAATTAAGCAACGATGCCCAAGTCGATAATCAATCGCTAAAAAGAAGCAAAAATGACTAAATTCAGACATATTCTGTCGTCATGCGCCGCCCTGGCCCTGACAGCCATGTTCTCCGCGTGCGACAGTGAAAAGGACCTTATAATAATTGACCAGGACCTCCCGATAATGTCGGAAACGCTCTACATGGTGGGCAGCGCCGCACCCTGCGGCTGGACGCTGTCGAATCCGACTCCGTTCACGCCGTCTGACGACGATCCGCTGGTGTTCACCTACGAAGGCTCTCTCGGAATAGGGGAGATCAAGCTCTGCCTCAACCCTTCGGAAGACTGGAACATCCCGTTCATACGTCCGGTAGAGGCCGGCCAGAATATAGGCAAGGAGAATTATACCGACGAGCCCTTCACCATGGCCATCGATCCCGACGACAAGTGGAACGTGGTGGAGCCGGGCGAATACAGGCTGACCTTTAACCTGAGGAACTGGACGTTCAGCACCGAATATCTGAATGGGCCGAAACGTCCGGATGTCGTGCCAATCGAGGCAGACGCCGTGTACGTGATAGGCTGGTCCACGGCGGCCGGATGGAATATCGATGAAGCCATCGAGACGAAGAAGGAGAGTCAATACATCTTCACGTTTGAAGGCAACCTGGGTGAAGGTGAGTTCAGAGCCTGCACCGAGCGTTCGTGGGGCACACATATCCGTCCGGTGACCAACAACATGGAAATTAACGAAAACGGAGTGGAAGATCCCGACTTCATATATGTCGGCACCCCGGATACCAACTGGCGTGTGACTAAGGCCGGCAAGTATCGCATCACATTCGACCTGGAGCACTGGAAGATTTCTGTCAAGTACGGTGTGGGCGGTGATGACCCCGACCCCGTCGTAGACCCGATCGAGACCAACACACTGTACATGCTGGGCACCAGCACCAAGGGTGGCTGGGACGGCAATGCCATGACTCCCCTGATGCAGGATCCGTCCGATCCTTATGTGTTCTCTTACGAGGGAACATTGTCGGACGGCGAGCTGAAACTCTACACCCGGACAGGCGACTACGAAAGTCAGCCCGCAATCCGTCCCGCGATGCCGGGTGCGGAAATCGGTAAGGACAATATCGTGGATGCTCCGTTTGCATACGCTGTCGCTCCCGATAACAAGTGGAACGTGAAGGCCGGCAAATACCGCCTGGAATTCAACCTCCGCACACACAGGATGAGCTCCACCTATCTTGGTGAACCCGAATACGAATGGCCGCCTGTCACACCGATTGCCACTGACAATGTGTATATTCTCGGAGATGCAAGCACGGCCGGCTGGGGCTTCAGTGACAACTGCCGCTGCACCAAGGAGAGTGACTACATCTTCGTTTACGAAGGCAAGCTCAATGCCGGTAGTATGCGAGCCTCCACAATCGCTGACTGGGGTGCGCACATACGCCCGAAGATTGAAAATCTCGAAGTCGGCAAGGACGGATGCAAGAATAATGAATTCGTCAATGTGTCAACTCCCGATTTCAACTGGAAAATAGTTGACGCCGGCACATACCGCATCACGTTCGACCTTGAGAAGTGGACGGTGAAATTCGAATATCTGGGCAACTAAATACTAAATCAAGATGATAAAGAATCTCATAATATCAGGCATAATAGGCTGCACATTCCTCGGAATGTGCGCCTGCCGGGAAGACTACTCGGACATGAAGCTTCCCAACCAGCACGAGCATCCGAAGATGGAGGATGTCGGCAACATACACAAATTCAAGGCTCCTCTGTACTGGAGCGTTTACGAACGTGCCTACGCACTCGACGGCCAGGTGTGGGAGGACCGCAACATTCCCCTGTCGGAATGGGAGTCCAATTTCGACTGGGTCGCCAAGGAACTGAAGCCTTACGGCTATGACATGATATGCACCGACGGCTTCCTGCCGATGAACTGCGAAGGTGGCCAGCCGTACATGACGCGACTCGGACAGGTGCCGATCAAGGACCTTATCACGGCGGCGAAGAAGCGCGGACTGCGCGTGGGTATCTACGACAGCCCGCTGGAGGTATGGGGCGATCTCGACAACCTGATTCCGGGCACGGAATATACGGTAGGGTCGCTGCTGTACAACAAGGAGATCGACCAGGTGCTTCACCCCAAGGTCAAGGATAAATGGCACACCTACATCGTGTTCTCGCATCCGGGAGCCAAAGAGTATATCGACGGATTCTTCAAGCATTACAGCGAACTGGGTGTGGAGATGATCCGCATAGACTTCCTGTCATGGTTCGAAGACGGATACTTCCGTCTGTCCGAGGGCTTTGTAGGCAAGGGCTACGGACGTCAGACGTATGCCGACGCGCTCGCCTACATCTGCAAGACGGCGCAGAAATACGGGATGTTCCTGTCGCTGGTGATGCCCCATCTGTATAACGATGCGGAGGTGGAGAGCCGTTACGGCAACATGGTGCGCATAGTGAACGACACCTTCAACGGCGGCTGGGGATTTACGTCGGGCAAGGAACCGGGCAAGGCCTGGCTGTCGTGGCCTACGAGCCAGAATCAGTTTGACGGATTCACCTACTGGAGCCGGCGCATCGCCGGACGCGACAAGGTGATTCTCGACGGCGACTTCACCATCATGCACAGCTATGCCACTCCCGCCGAAAAGGAATTCGCCATATCCATCCAGCTGATGGCCGGCGGTCCGATTGCCGTGACCGACCAATACTGCACCATTGGCGAGGGCGACGTAGCGTACTACACTAACGAGGAAATGCTCGCACTGAACAAGGACCGTTTCGTGGGACATCCCATGGACGACGAGTTGATGTCGCCCGGCAGCAACATCTGGTACGGTCAGATGAGCAACGGCGATTATGTGGTGGGATTCTTCAATCGCGGCGAGGAGGAGAAGTCTTTCTCTTTGAATCTTGCCGATATCGGCATCACGCAGCAGATGGCGGTGCGTGACCTGTGGCGCCATGCCGACGAAGGACGCACGGCAAAGCTTGAGGCCACGGTCGCACCTCATGGATGCAAGATAATGCGGCTCAGTAAATGACGAAACAATTTCAATAATACAGGCAGATAACCTTTAATCAAATAATTTCTATGAACCATTTAAAGACATTAGTATCGGCGGCAGTGGTTTCGATGTCGCTTCCGGTCTTGGTAAATGCCGAAACCACCCCTATCGTAGTGCCTGACGGCGAGAACGTGTATATCGTCGGCGACGGCATCAGCTGGGTGCCCGGACTAAAGGCCATGAACAGTTCCGAGAAAGGCGTATATACCTGGGAAGGGTTCATCCCCAAACACACCGAGGGAGATACAGGCCGTTTCCGCGCGCAGATCGGCAGCGATTGGTCTAAACCGATTCATCCGCTGACCGACGGCGTCATGGTAGGAGAGACCCCCGTGACGGAAACTCCGCTCTCCGACGCGCCGACTACTGACGGCGACATGAACTGGTTCGCAGCCGCCGGCGGCAACTACTCTCTGGTGTTTGACCTCAACAATTGCACACTCAAGGCTACATATTCCCAGATCGATGTGCAGGGACTGTACCTGATAGGAGCTGCTACGCCCGGAAACTGGGAAGTAGCAGACGCGACGCCAATGACACCTGATGCGGACAACAAAAAGATCTATACCTGGGAAGGTGACCTTAAAGTCGGGGAATTCAAGATCCTTACCGATCTTGCGGAAGGCTATGACGGACTTACCCTTCATCCGTTGGCGGCTAACACGCCGATAGGCAAGGATAAAATCGACAATGCTCCCTTCGCTTGCTACAAAGGCGGCGACGACAACAAGTGGAATGTCACGGTGGCCGGCACATACAGGCTGACATTCAATTGCGAGGATTGCACCATGAGTTCCGAGTTTGTCAAAGAAACGGAATACGAGTGGCCTGCGGTGACTCCGATCGAGACAGAGACCCTTTACCTCATCGGCGTCGTATGCGGCTGGAACCCAGACAACGCCCCGGCATGTACAAAGGCTGCGGAAGGCAATGTGTTTGTCTACGAGGGCCAGCTGCCGGAAGGTACGTTCCGCGCCACCACTACAAAGGCCTGGGGAACGCATATCCGTCCGAAAGTCAATAACTGCCCGATAGGATCGGAAGCCTATGCCGGCGATTTCACCTACGTGGATGAGCCCGACTTCAACTGGGATGTGAAGGAAGCCGGAAACTACCGGCTGACATTCGATCTCGATAACTGGACTATCAATACGAAACGTCTGGATGTGTCTTCGTCGGCTCAGTTTGTCATTAGCAATATGGATAATGTGCCGTGCGAGTATTACAACCTGAACGGTGTAAGGGTTCAGTCGCCGGCTAAGGGCGTGTATATTGTAAAACAAGGTTCGAAAGTCTCGAAAGTAATAATCAATTGATTCCTGAATTTCAGGAGGAGGGGATAGGCAGACTTCCGGAAGTCTATTCCCTCCTTTTTTTGTATCAGGGACGATGGTGGAATCAGGTTAAACAACGATAGCAATAAAGGGTATATGAATAACAGATTGGGATTGATGCCGGCATGTGTGGCTGTAATGGTATGTAGCGGTATCTGCCGGGGAGCGACAGATGCCGGAATGAACGCCTTTGTCGACGACCTGATGGGTAGAATGACGCTGGAAGAGAAAATCGGTCAACTTAATCTTCTGGCCGGAGGCGATGTTGTGTCGGGTCAGGTGTTCGACACCGACCTGGCCGGCCTTGTCTCGACAGGGCGGGCCGGCGGCTTCTTCAACGTCAAGGGTGTGGACAGGATTACGGAGTTCCAGCGGCTGGCGGTCGAGAAATCGCGGCTCGGAATCCCGCTCCTGATCGGTGCCGATGTCATACACGGTTATGAAACCGTGTTTCCCATACCGATAGCCCTTTCGTGTTCGTGGAATCCCGAGGCCATAGAGCGCATGGCGCGCATTTCGGCCATCGAGGCGAGTGCCGACGGCGTCAACTGGACATTCAGCCCGATGGTGGACATCTGCCGCGACGCCCGGTGGGGACGCATTGCCGAAGGATCGGGCGAGGATCCGTGGCTTGGCTCGCTGATGGCCGCGGCATACGTCCGTGGCTATCAGGGTGCCGACATGAGCCGCGATAATGAGATTATGGCCTGCGTCAAGCATTTTGCCGCCTACGGAGCGCCCGAGGCCGGCCGCGACTATACGTCGGTGGATATGAGCCTGCCTAAACTGTTCAATTACTATCTGCCGCCATACAGGGCCGCGGTCGATGCCGGGGTGGGAAGCGTGATGACATCCTTCAACCTTCTAAACGGCGAGCATCCCACGGCCAGTCGTTGGTTGCTGGACGATGTGTTGCGCAAAGAATGGGGATTCGACGGAATGGTGGTGACAGACTATAATTCCATCAGTGATATTACCACTCTCGGTCTGGCCGAAAAGGCCGAGGCCGCCGCTATGAGCCTGAAGGCCGGCACTGACATGGACATGGTGTCGAACGCATATCTCGGCACACTTGCCGAGTCGTATAAAAAAGGGCTTGTCACGATGACCGAGATTGACAACGCCTGTCGTCGTGTGCTTGAGGCGAAATATAAGCTCGGACTTTTCTCCGATCCGTATAAATATTGCAAGCCCCGACGTGCGAAAACCGAATTATACACCGAGGCGCATCTGAAGGCCGCGCGTGAGATAGCTGCCGAGACATTTGTTCTTCTCAAGAATGACAACGGCCTGCTTCCGCTTCGGAAGAAAGGGAAAATAGCCCTGATCGGGCCGCTTGCCGATGCCGGCAACAATATGTGCGGTATGTGGAGCCAGCTGTGTGTCGATTCGCGCCATATATCCCTGCTGCAGGCCTTCAGGGAAGAACTGGGCAAAGAAGCGGAACTGATCTATGCTCAGGGAAGCAACGTATATTACAGCGAAAAGACCCAGCAGTACGCCACCGGGCGTCGGGCTATTCCGCGAGGCGATGACGGAGAGTTGCTCCGGGAGGCCCTCGATGCGGCGGCAAAGGCTGACGTAATCGTAGCGGCCTTGGGCGAGAGTAGCGAGATGTCGGGTGAATCCGCGTCACGCTCCGATATCACTATTCCCGATGCACAACGTGTCCTGCTGAAAAAACTTGTCGCCACAGGCAAGCCGGTGGTGCTCCTGCTGTTTACCGGGCGTCCTCTGGTACTCGACTGGGAAAGCGAGAACGTTCCGGCCATCCTGAATGTATGGTATGCCGGTAGCGAAGCGGGCCATGCCGTTTCCGACGCTGTGTTCGGCAGGACGAATCCGTGCGGCAGACTTACTACCACATTCCCCCGGACAGTAGGTCAGGAGCCATTGTATTACAATTACCTGCAATGCAGCCGGCCGCCGTGGACCGACGAGCATTTCGCAGCTTACAGCAGCAGCTATATCGACGTGCCCAACTCGCCACTGTATCCCTTCGGATTCGGATTGAGTTACACCACTTTCGGGTATGGCGAGCCGGTGTTGTCGTCCGACATCATTTCCGAAAGCAAGCCTGTAAGGATTTCGGTTGCTGTAACCAACACCGGCAAACGGGAGGGCGTGGAGACGGTACAGCTGTACATACACGACTGTCTCGCATCGCTGGCCCGGCCGGTAAAGGAACTGAAGAATTATCAGCGTGTCACGTTGCAGCCCGGAGAAACAAAGAAAGTGGAATTCACGCTGACTGTCGAGGACCTGAAATTCTATAATGCCGACCTGAAGCATGTGTATGAGCCGGGAGATTTCGAGATTATGGTTGGACCGGACTCCGGTCATCTGAACGTAAAACGAATAAAGGGAATATGATGATACGAAAACTGACATTATCTCTGGTGTTGCTGGCGGTTTCATCCGTGGCATATTCCGCATGGAACGGCAACAAGCCGGCACATCGCTTTTATTCCGTCGAATCGGGAAACGACAGTACGGCCCGGGGAATAGAATATACCATCGAAACGATGAGGTCGGGCAATACCGAGATCATAACCCTGAACCTGCACAACACGCGCCATACTCCCTACCAGCCGCTGAAAGCCGGCCTGAAGCTGGGAATAGACACGTACATGGATTCCTATCCGGAATGGTACGGCAAGTTTTTCCCGACACTTGCCGTCTGCGAGCCCGATCATTTCTACGGCTACATGCAGTCCCCGGGCGGAAAGGTCAAGGCCGTGCTCTCAGCTGACCCGATAGCGTCGTGGAGCCTTGACTACAACATGGGATACCCGGACTGGACACAGGAAAGCCGGTGGTTCTACGGCCACAGGATAGAGTGTCTGAACCTGGATATGCTGTGCCGTGGACCGCTGCCCGACCATAACCCGCTGCTCTGGAAACTTGAACCCGGCGAACAACGCTCGTGGACGGTGAAAATAATGGATCTCGACGCCCCGGACAGCTTCGAGGAGGTCGTGTACCGTAATACGGGAGCACCGGTGCTGGCGATGGAACGCACGTCATGTTCGCCGGGCGATTCGCTTGAGATCAAGGTTTGGGGCTCCGCGCCCCGGATGACAGTGGATGGGAATGTTATGGATCTGCAAAAGGTGGATGATTCACTGTGGCGTGGAATATACCGCGCCACGGACCCCGGTGTCAGGTACATCAGCGTATGTGACTGCGACCGTCAGGCACACGGTACTGTTGCCGTGCGTCATCCGTGGAACACCACGATGCGGCTGGCGCGCGAAGCCGTGGAGCGGTACAGGCAGAAGCCTACGTCGCATGTCGAAAGCTGGTATGGATTCCACACGGCGTTCGATGCCGCGCGCATCATGCCTGAACCGGGCATAGACAGCGTGATCAGCCGACGGTTCGATATGGTGGTAGACAAGATATTCGATCGCGAGAAAGGAGCCCCGTATAAATTCCACTGGCGCATACAGAACGTGTCGTCGACAATCGGAATGCTGGCGGACCGTTATCTTGCCTTCGGCAACCCCGCCGACCTCGATTTGGGTGAACGGATGGCCCGGTATGTCATGGATTGCCAGCGGGAGGACGGGGCCTATATGAATGGCCACACCGACTATACGTCCGTGATTTATCCGGCTAAAAGTATGCTTGAATTTGCCGACGCCGAGCGCGTGGCAGGCAGGAAAAAGCAGGCTGCACGTATCGAGGCGTCAGCACGGCGCGCCATCGACCATCTGGCGGCCGCCGACGGCGACCTTGAGACCGAGGGACAGATCACATACGAAGACGGCATGATAAGCTGTTCGGCCCTGCAGCTTGGCGAACTTGCATTGCGCAGTAAGAATATAAAGGATCGGCGCAGATATACCGAGGCGATGCTCAGGCTCCTTGACGGCCACGACTGCCTCACGCAGCTGCGCGTGCCCGACGGACGCCGGCGGGGAGGCACGCTTCGGTTCTGGGAGGCGCAGTACGACGTGTTCATGTTGCCCAACATGATTTCATCGCCCCACGGCTGGAGCGCATGGAGGGCGTATGCCACATACTATGCCTATCTGCTGACCGGTCAGGAACGATGGCTGCGCGAGACTTTCGACGCCGCGGCCGCCTTCGCGGCATTGATCGACCACAGGACCGGCGACCTTAACTGGGCTTTTGTCGTCGACCCGTATGTCGATGCGCTTCAGGTATGTGAACCCGACACAAGATTCACGGCCGACGACGATACGTACGGCAATCCTCATCCCGAACTGTATCCGAACCGGAAAATTATCGTAGGCGAACAATACGTGCCGATGATCGCCGACTGGCAGACGATAGTGTCGAGCGACAATGACGTGCACGAATGCTTCAAGTTCATAGCCGAAGCCGTGTTGTGCAACGCCTTTGTCGTCGAGAGGCCCGACGGGTCGTTCGGCACTTACAATTGCCGTCTGGTCAGAGAAGGGGGTGACCTCCGGGTGACCGCTGACGAACCGCAGATAAGGCATCTGCATGTCAACCTGATCCATCCCCGCAAGGTGGTGTTTGACGGTAAGATAACGTCAGATAAGGCCCCGGTCACGGTAAGGTGACGTCAGATCAGGCCCTGGTCGCGGAATGAGAAGAAACTGTCGGTGGTGACGATGACGTGATCCAGGAAGCGGATTTCCAGGGTCTTGCAGGCCTTTGCGAAACTGTCCGTGAGCTGCCGGTCCGGTCCGCTGGGCTGGCATGCTCCCGACGGATGGTTGTGACACAGCACCACGGCCTGCGAGTCATTGAGCAGGGCGTGTTTCAGCACTTTCTTTATGTCGAACAGGGTGGAGGTGGCGCTCCCCTCCGACACTTTCAGCTGGCCGATGACGCGGTGGGCGTTGTTGAGAAACAGAGCCCACATCTCCTCGTACAGCAGATTGGCTATGGTGGGCTTCATGTACTCGTATATGTGGGATGACTGGGTGATGAGTTTCAGGTCGGTCACCTTCTCGCGCGCGTATCGGCGCATAATTTCCAGCATGGTGCGTATTTCCAGCACCTTGACCGGGCCTATACCCTTGATGGCCATGAATTCGCGGTCGGTCATCCGTTCCAGCAGGGTGAACTGGTTCTGCCTGCTGCTCATCAGGGTTTCGGTTATCTTTGTTATGGGATTGCCGGGCTGGCCCACGCGTAACATTATGGCCAGCAGTTCGGCGTTGGTGAGATGCTGCAGTCCGTATTTCTCCGCCTTCTCGCGAGGGCGGTCGTCGGGGTGTAACTCTTTGACGGTACTCATAGGCCCTCGTTTTTGCCCATGCGTATCTCGCGTTCCTTGGCTTCGTCGCGGCCCCGGCCCATTATGATTTTGGTTACGTATGCCTTTATGAATCCGGTGCCGTAACCTGTCAGCTGCACCATTGCGGCCACGATGGCCTTTGACGCTATCTTCAGGCTTCGGGTGGCCGCCATAGCGCCAATCCACAGGGCCACGATATAAAGGCCGAGCGGAATCAGCAGCCAGGGACACCAGATGCTGCCTGTCAGCAGGCCCAGCGCACCGATGGTGAATACGGCGGGAAGCCAGTGCACCAGTTTCATCGAGCCGGGGTACAGCAGTTCGAGCGTGATGCGCGACTGGCCGAATACATGCACCTGTTTCCAGAATTTCTTCATGTCGACGCGGCGCTTGTGGTAAACCTCAACGTCGGGGAACAGCGTGATGCTGAATCCGGCCATGCGTATGCGGGTGGACATGTCGATGTCCTCGCTGAACATCTCGCGGAAACCGCCGACAGTCTCCCACACCCGGCGCGAATAGCCCATGTTGAACGTGCGGGGAGTGAATTTCTCCATCGACACCTTGCCGCCGCGTATGCCGCCGGTGGTCAGGAAGGCGGTCATGCTGTAGTTGATGGCCTTCTGTGTGTCGCTAAACGACTGGTGCGCGGCGTCGGGACCGCCGAAACAGTCCACGGGATTCGCGGCCAATGCCTTGCGCAGTTTCGCAAAATAGTCGGGCGGCAGGATGCAGTCGGAATCGACGAATACGAAGAAATCGCCTTTGGCGCGTTTCAGTCCGTAGTTGCGCGCTATGCTGCGTCCCTCGTTCTCTTTTTGATAATATTGAAGGCGGAGGGATGGATATCCCTTCGCCTTCTGCACTCCATCGGAGTCTGATTCAAGAGTGAGGCAAGGGATTGTGGAACCGTCTTCGACGATCACCACCTCGAATCCCTTGTCGGTCTGGTCGCACAGACTTGCGAGCAGGTCGGCCACCTCGTCGGGGCGGTTGTACACCGGCACGATAAGGGAGAACAACAGCTGCTGGTCCGTGGCCATGGCTAAATGTCTTATGCCTTCACGCGGCTTACATAGCTGCCGTCGCGGGTGTCTACCTCGATCAGTTCGCCTTCGTTGATGAAAAGGGGCACCTTGACGGTGGCGCCGGTCTCGACGGTGGCGGGCTTCAGCGTGTTGGTGGCGGTGTCACCCTTGAGTCCGGGCTCGGTGTAGGTCACCTTAAGCACGGTCTTCATCGGCATCTCGGCGTAGAGCACGGTGTTGGTCGATGCGTCGCGCACCACTTCCACTGTGTCGCCCTCCTTCATGTAGGCCGAACCGGTCACCAGGTCCTTGCTGATAGGAATCTGGTCGAATGTCTCGTTGTCCATGAAGATGTCGTCCTCGCCCTCGGCGTAGAGGTACTGATAGGGACGGCGCTCCACGCGTACGTCCTCAAGCTTCTCGCCGATGTTGAAGCGGCGCTCCAGTACGCGGCCGTCCACCACATCCTTAAGCTTGGTGCGCATGAAAGTATTGCCCTTGCCGGGCTTTACGTGGAGGAATTCCACGCAGAAGTACAAACGTCCATCAAGGCGGATGCATGTGCCGTTCTTGATGTCTTGAGCGTTCATCATTGTGATATGTTCTTTTAGTTGATTACTCGTAAGATATTAATATGGGGATGCGTCAAAACACAATTTTGACACATCCCCTCATGATTTCTTGCAGAAATTCCGTCGCTTATTTATTTACCTGCGATGTTGTCGGAAACACTCAGGGAGTGGCGGCCCTTGGCACGACGTGCGGCCAGTACCTTACGGCCATTCTTTGTAGCCATTCTCAGACGGAAGCCGTGCTTGTTGATTCTGCGACGGTTCGAGGGTTGGAAAGTCCTTTTCATTTTGTATTTTGCGTTTTATTTTACGTGTAGAAAACGGCTCCGTATGGCGCCGAGGGTTGCGGAGTGTCCGCAATCGACTGCAAAATTAGCAAAAATTATTGACACTCCAAAATCTTAGGGTTTATAAACCGCAAAAAATAACAAACTCTATGAAAAATCGTTAACTGAGTGACAGCTTTCCCTCTATATATTCGGAATATTCTTTATGGGGAGCATGTAAACACAGGACAGGTGGAAACGAACGGCAACAGCTACGGCAACATATTGAGGCGAGTGTCTGCATTCGGCGGAGTGCAGCTGTTCAACATAGCCACCGGGCTGCTGCGCGGCAAGTTCGTGGCCATGTTCCTCGGTACTGTCGGCATGGGCTGTAATGCGCTTTATTTCTCAGCCTGTACCGCGCTTCAGAATGTCACCGGTCTTGGCCTGAACTTAGCTATTGTGCGCGAAGTGTCGGCGTCCAGGAACGATGAAGGCAGGTTCTCCGAAGTGCTGGCCGTGGTGAGTCGTCTGATTCTGTTGACGGCCATGTTGGGGGCGGTGGCATGTTTCCTGTTGGCTCCGTTGTTGAGCCGCTGGTCGTTCGGTAACGGCGACTACACCTATGGATTTATGATTCTGGCGGTGTTTGTGGCCCTTTCCACCGGCGCCGCCGCATATCTGTCGATGCTGCAGGGAGTCGGAGCGGTCAGACTGCTGACCCGCGTTTCGGTCGTGGCCGGACTGACCGGACTGCTGGTGGGGGTGCCGCTGTATTACTTTTTCGGCACCCGGGGCATCGTGCCGGCGCTTATAGCCGTGGCGCTGGCCAATTTCATAGCATATTATCTGGCATTCCGCAAGGCGACTCAGGTCCGTGCGTCACGCTTCAGCTGGAAGCAGCACAAGGGATTGGTCAAGGGGCTGTTGGGACTGGGAATAATCCTGGCCATCAGTTCTACATTGGGATCGTTGGTGGTGTATGCCGTGAACGCATTTGTGCGACATTACGGCAGTATGGAGGATGTGGGTCTGTTTCAGGCCGCCAATTCGTTGACCTCGCAGTATGTGGGCGTGGTTGTAAGTGCCCTTGCCATGGATTATTTTCCGAGACTGTCCGAGGTGCAGCACGATAACGACCGGATGGCACAGGTGGTGAACCGTCAGGCGGAGGTGGTGTCGTTGATAACGGCTCCGTTGTGCATGGCGCTTATTGCCACCGCGCCCTGGGTGATACGCATTCTGCTTACCGACGAATATCTGCCTGCCGTGCCGCTGATGAGATGGCTCGGACTCGGCATCCTGTTGCAATTGATTCAGTTTCCTTTAGGTTACGTATATGCCGCCAAAGGAAACAAGAAAGTTTTTTTCTGGCTTGAGGCCATCTGGGGCAACATGGTGTGGCTGATATGCAGCATCGGTTTCTTTTATTGGCTTGGGCTGATAGGTCTGGGTGTCAGCCTGGTGGCCAGGAATGCAATAGCATTTGGCGTCGATTTGTTTATGAACAGCCGTATGTATGGATTCCGTTATTCGGGGCACGCATGGCGCGAAAGCGGTGTGGCCGTGGTTCTTACAACGGCTGTGTTCATGGCGTCGTACCGTGATGATGCAATCGGATATGTGTTGATGGGGACATTGCTGTCAGCGAGCTGTCTGTATTCGTTCCTGCGGATGCGCAGACTTGTAGGGAGTGACAAGTGATAAGTGATGGCAAAAAAAGCGTGCCGGAATTGCTGCCGACACGCCTCCTTATTCCCGGTCTTACGAAAAAAATACAACCCCTTGTTGGGACTTTGAATGGCCGGTAATGAGTATCTTTAGTTGCCGTTGATCACTCCCGACAGGTCTTCGGCGGTGCCGATGCTGAATATCCACCAGATCAGCAGGATGCAGAGTACCAGAACTCCGAGCCACAGCCACAGTTTGTTGATCTTGCGTGTGCTCCTGTTATGATCGATGTGATGCTTGGCTTTTGCCATATCGGTTGCCTGGTCTATCGACTCACGCACCTCTTTTTTTTCTTCTTTCTCCTTTGCTTCCATAACCTTTGTGTTTTATCTTTGTCATTACAACAACACATACTCCGATTAGGTTCATGGGAAGGGTGGGAAAAATGGGAGAGGCGGAAAAAGTTGGAGTAATTGAAAAAATGAGGGGGAGATGGGAAGGAATCAGAACGGTACCGGTGAGTCGTCGGGGCCGGGCATGATGTCGGGCATGGGGGCGTTGCCGGGCATGGGAGCGAAATTGAATCCGCCCTGCGGTGCGTCGCCTTGCGAATCGCTGCCTATCTTGCTGACGCGCCTTACGGATGTGCCTTCCTGTGACTGTTCGTCGCCGAATGCCTCCTGCATCATCTGGTATCCCTCGTCCCAGTTCTCGAACCGTGCGAACTGGCTTACGAACCGCAGCTTCACGTCGCCCACGGCACCGCTACGGTGCTTGGCCACAATCAGCTCGGCCAGACCGCGGATGTCGTTGTTGTTGCTGTCCACGGTGCTCTTGGTGTAATATTCGGGACGGTGTATGAAGCAGACGATGTCGGCGTCCTGCTCGATGGCTCCCGACTCACGCAGGTCGGAGAGAACGGGGCGCTTGTCCTCGCGCGTCTCGGTGCTTCGGTTCAGCTGCGACAGGGCGATGATGGGTATGTTCAGCTCCTTGGCCAGTGCCTTGAGCGATCGGGATATCGTGGACACCTCCTGCTCGCGGCTGCCTAATTTCAGGCCCGTGGCGTTCATCAGCTGCAGGTAGTCGATCATGATCAGCTTCACATTGCGCTCCCTCACCAGACGGCGCGCCTTGGTGCGCAGCTCGGTGATGGAGAGTCCCGGAGTCTCGTCCAGATACAGCGGCGCGCTGAACATCTGGCGCACGTTGTTGTTCAGACGGCTCCATTCTTCGGGCGTGAGCTGGCCCGACTTTATTTTCTCGCCGTTCAGTTCGGCCACGTTGCTTATGAGACGTTTCACCAGCTGCACGTTGGCCATCTCCAGCGTGAATATGGCCACGGGGATGTTGCGGTCCACGGCCATGTTCTTGGCCATGGAGAGCACGAACGCGGTCTTACCCATGGCGGGACGTGCCGCGATGATGATAAGGTCGGAGTTCTGCCAGCCGGAGGTCATCTTGTCAAGGCCTGTGTAGCCCGTCTCCAGGCCGGAAAGACCTGTCTCGGTATGCGACGCTATCTGTATCTGCTCCAGGGCCAGGTTCAGAACCGGGTCTATCTGTGTCACCTCGCGCTTAAGGTGTGTCTGCGAGATGTCGAACAGCTGACCCTCGGCCTGCTGCAGCAGGTCGTCCACGTCGTTGCTCTCGTCGAAAGCGTCCGTCTCGATCTGGCTGGCGAAGGTTATGAGCCGGCGCGCCAGATACTTCTGCGAGATAATCTTGGCGTGATACATGATGTTGGCGGCCGAATACACGCGGGCGGTGAGGTCGGCCAGGTGCATGGCGCCGCCCACTTCCTGCAGCGTGCCGTTGGCGCGCAGCTGCTCGGTTACGGTCATCATGTCTATGGGGCGCTGGTTCAGTCCCAATGTGGAGATAGCCTCGTATATCTTGGCGTTGACGGGATCGTAGAAGGCATCGGGCGTCAGGATGTCGGCCACATTCATGTATGCGTCCTTCTCGAGCATCAGCGCGCCAATCACTACCTCCTCAAGCTCCGTGTCGTGGGGAGGCAGCTTGCCCGTAGGCGATTCCTTCGGTTTGTCGTATTGAGGTTTTCTCTTGAATGGTTTCTGATCAGCAGGCATAGTTGTGAAATTGCAGATAGAACTGCAAAATTAATCAAAAAAATCGGGAAAACGAAACGGCATTTTACGCTGTGGCGAGGGCAACGAGCAGACACAGCGACAGCAGGAACATGGTGACGGCCGTCTTGCCTAAGATGGGATTGAGTTCGTGGCCCCGGGACACACGCATGCGTTGCCACAGTATCCATGAGATATTGATATAGGCCAGCGGCGCCAGCTGCCACAGTACGTCGATGCGCGTTATGGTGGCTATCTCAATCAGCAGCAGTGCCAAGAAACAGTTCACGATATACAGGGCCAGCGTGGCACGCGGTCCGATTATGACGGCCAATGTATGTTTGCCGGCTGCGCGGTCATCGTCAAGGTCGCGGTAATTGTTCACTATCATCACGTTGGCTCCCATCAGACCGATGGCAATCGAAAGTGGCAACGCCAGCGGAAGCACGGACCAGCTTAGAGTCTGCACGTAAGCGGTGAACACCACCGGCACGATGCCGAAGAATACCACCACGGCCGCTTCGCCGAGTCCATGATGCGACAGTGGCCACGGTCCCGTGGAGTAGGCCAGTGCGAACAGGGCTATCGCAATGCCCACGAACATGAGCCACCATCCGGCTATGAACATCAACGGGACGCCTACGGCGCAAGTCAGGGCCAACAGGCCGAATGTGGCCCGTTTCATGGCCCGTGGCGATATGTCACCCTCGGTCACGCCACGGCGAAACCCCTCGCGTCCTTTCTTGTCAAGACCGTTGCGGTAATCGAAGTATTCGTTGCCGAAGTTGCTGACAATCTGCGCCATGATAGCGAAGCAGAGGCATATCAGGAACGGCACCGTACGGAATGAACCCATATACGCCGCGCAACCGGCGCCGGCCAATACGCCGCTCACCGACACCGGCAGCGTCCGCAGACGCATCGCCTCAATCCATGACTTTACCGCACTCATCACTTATCACTTATCCTTCGTCACTCATCATTTATCGCTAAACGCTGCCACGCGCCGTGCCAGGTCGTCGAAGTAATCTTTATCGATCAGGTCGTTCTTGATGTCGGGCAGGGCGTCGTATCCGAAGCGGAGACCGGCCAGTGCACCGGTGATGGCGCCGTTGGAGTCGGCGTCGCCGGCCTCGTCTATCACAGCATATATCGAATCGGCCGCGTTGTCGCAGTGCCATATAGTCCACAAAGCCGAGCCCATGTTCTTGCGGGTCCAGCCCATGGAGTCCTCGTCGTCAAGCTCGAAATCCTCCAGCTTGCCGTTGATGGCCATTTCCAGGAAAGGCACGGTGCGCGTGTCGTAGGCGTAGCATACGCTCATCAGGTCCTTTTCCGTGGCGGGCATGCCGGTGTGCAGCAGCGAATGCGCCATGTGGGACAGGATTATGGACGACGCCACGCAACGCATGTCGTCGTGAGTCATCAGCACCAGCTGTTTCACCATGTCGTCCAGTCCTATGCGGTCGAACATCAGGGCCAGGGCTATGCCCCGGTGGTTGGCCTCGTTGGTGCCTTCCTCTATGCCGTGGTGCGCCCATATCTTGTGGGTGTTAACCAGTGGCGACTCCTCCCAGTTGGGGAAAGCCAGCAGGGTGCGGAACGTGGGCACTATGTCCTTGCTGGTGTTACGTATCTTGTCTATGAACGCCTTGGCGCATACGTTCAGGTCATAACCGCCGTTGGCCAGAATGGTTTCCAGCAACGTGCAGAAAAATCCGCTATCGTTGGTGGCCTCGCCCGGCTTCCATTGGCAGCGGTGTGAGTCGCGGATTATGCTTTTGAAGTCGCGGAGTTTGTCAGGATAATACCCCTGCATCTCCTCTTTGGTCATGAATTCCGAGCCCAGGCCTAATGCGTCGCCCAATGCGAAGCCTACGATGGCTCCGCGGATACGGTCGTACTTGGTTAGATTAGATTTTGTTTCCATTTCTGTTCAATTGAACCTGCTGTGACTCGCCGAGTCGGCAACAGAGTCCGTAAGTTAGTTAGATGTCGCGTGTTTTTATAGCTCCGTAAAGTTAGCATTTTAATCCGAAATATCCAATTTATTTTCGCTTTGCTTTAAAAAAATCCGACATAAGGGCGGCGCATTCCTCTTCCAGCAGTCCGGATTCCACTATCGTTTTTGGATGTAGGGGGGAGGGGTCGGAACAGAAATACGACTCGAATCCGCGCTTGCGGTCGTAGGCGCCATACACCAGGCGCCCCATCTGCGACCAGCCGATGGCACCGGCGCACATGGCGCACGGCTCCACGGTGACGTAGAGGGTGCAGTTGGGCAGGTATTTGCCGCCCAACGTATTGGCGGCTGCGGTTATTGCCATCATTTCGGCGTGGGCCGTCACGTCCTTCAGCGTCTCGGTCATGTTGTGGCCGCGGCCCACTATCTTGCCGTTGCATACCACCACGGCGCCTACGGGCACCTCGCCCTCCTCGGCGGCCTGCTCGGCCTCCAGAAGGGCCATACGCATCCATCGTTCGTCCTGACTGTCCATTAAAGTCCTGATTTATCTCGATTTAACCCGATTAATCCCGATTAAGCGGGATTGATTATCTCTTTTATTCTGTCGGCTACCTGCTGCATCAGCCAGGCGGGCGTGGATGTGGCGCCGCACACGCCGATGCTCACGGCCTGGTCCAGCCATTCGCGGCGCAGCCCGTCGGCGTCGGTTACGCGGTAGGTGTTGGGATTCACCATGCGGCATTCCTCGTACAGCACCTTGCCGTTGCTCGACTTGGCGCCCGTCACGAACACCACCACGTCGTGGCCGGCGGCGAAGTCACGTATCTTGGCCGACCGCGTGGCCACCTGGCGGCAGATGGTGTCGAAGTATTCGAAACCGCCCTGACGCTTGCGCCCCTTGATATGCTCCACGATGTCGCGGAACCCGTCCAGGCTCATGGTGGTCTGCGAATATAGCAAGACGTCGCGGCTCAAGTCCAGCTCGTCGAGTTGCTCGGGGCCTTGTATCACCATTGCCTCGCCGTCGGTCTGGCCCACCAGACCCAATACCTCGGCATGTCCCTTCTTGCCATATATAATGAACAGGGGCATCTGAAGGCGGTCGCCCCGTTCCAGTTCGGCGCGGGCCTGGTTGTATGCCTCCTTGATGCGGCGCTGCAGCCTCAGCACCACAGGGCATGTCGCGTCTATGACGTTGATGTTGCGGTCGCGCAGCGTACGGTAGGTAGACGGCGGTTCGCCGTGGGCACGCAGCAGCACGGTGGTGTCGCGCAGGTCCTCCAGGTCGGCGTGGTTGATGGTGATCAGTCCAAGCCGGCCGAGGCGGTCCACCTCCGACGCGTTGTGTACGATGTCGCCCAAACAGCGCAGCTGACCGGTGCGCGCAAGTTCGGCTTCCGCTTTCTGTATGGCCGTGACCACACCGAAGCAGAAGCCGGAATTGGAATCTATCTCTATCGACGGGGTTCCCGTCTGTTCTTTGTCGTCCATCAATCCTTTACAATGGAATGATACAGGTCCATCAGCCACTGCATCTGCTGCTGATGATTCATGTCGTCGTTGTCCAGAAGCACGGCATCGTCGGCCTGACGCAGCGGCGACACCTCGCGCGTGGAGTCAATGCGGTCGCGCTCGCGTATATTACTTAGGATTTCGGCATAGTCCACAGGCTTGCCGGTCTTTTCCTCCAGTTCCTTCTGTCGGCGACGGGCACGTTCCTCGGCGCTGGCGTTGACGAACACCTTCATCTCGGCATGGGGGAAAACTGTGGTGCCTATGTCGCGGCCGTCCATCACTATGCCGCCGGTTCTGCCGAACTCCTGCTGCAGTTTCACCAGGCGTTCGCGCACTTCCGGAATCACGGCCACGGGACTGACGTGTGCGCTGACCTCCATGGTGCGGATGTCGCGCTCCACGTCCTCGCCGTTAAGCTGGGTGTGCTGCACGCCGTCGGCCGTAGAGGCCGGAGCGAACGATATGTGTATGTCGGGCAGCGCGGCGGTCAGCGTGGCTGTGTCCACCTTGCCCTGCGGGTCGATCATGCCGTGACGCATGGCGTAAAGCGTCACGGCACGGTACATCGCCCCGGAGTCAATATATGTGTAGCCTATGCGGCGCGCCAGGTCGCGGGCCATAGTCGATTTGCCCGACGATGAATAACCGTCGATGGCTATCGTTATCTTCTTCATTGTATTTGTCTTTCTCTCCTCTTACTTCTTGGTTTTCTTGGCAGCGGTTTTGGCAGCGGGCTTGCGTCCCTTCTTCACCATGCGCAGCACCTGTGCGGTGCGGGCGGGCAGGTACATCTTGAGCCATCCCTTGCCGCTGGGGCTATACAGCGGATCGGGCTGCGTGAAGTGATGCACGTTGTCGTCGATCATGCCGAAACCGCCATATTCGGGCGAATCGCTGTCGAGCACCACCTCGTATTCGCCGGCCGGCGCCAGGAATCCGTAGCCCTCGAACGAGCGTGTCGGGCTCCAGTTGAACACGAATATCAGGTCGCCGCGCATGAAGGCCAGTATCTGGTCGTCGTCCTTCTCCCACAGTTTCTCTACGGGAAGCGCCTGGAAGTTATAATGCTGCGACACCAGTTCGATCATGTCGTTGTCGAAACGGTTCAGATACTTGTATTTCAGGTCCTCGCGGTCAACCAGGTCCCACTGACGGCGGGCATACTTGTAGCTCCATCCGTTGCCCTCGCGCGGGAAGTCGATCCATTCGGGATGGCCGAACTCGTTGCCCATGAAGTTGAGGTAACCTCCGTTTATGGTGCCCAGTGTCACCAGGCGTATCATCTTGTGCATGGCCATGCCGCGTGCCACGGTGCCGTCCGGGTCGTCGACCTGCATGTGCCAGTACATCTCCTTGTCTATCAGGCGGAATATGATGGTCTTGTCGCCCACCAGAGCCTGGTCGTGGCTCTCGCAGTAGCTTACTGTCTTCTCGTCGGCGCGGCGGTTGGTCAGCTCCCAGTATATGGAGGTGGGGTGCCAGTCCTCGTCCTTCTTCTCCTTGATCATCTTGATCCAGTAGTCGGGGATGCCCATTGCCAGGCGGTAGTCGAATCCCATGCCGCCGTCCTCGAACTTGATGGCCAGGCCGGGCATGCCGCTCATTTCCTCGGCGATGGTTATGGCAGTGGCCTTCACCTCGTGTATCAGGATGTTGGCCAGTGTCAGATATACGATGGCGTTGGTGTCCTGGTTGCCGTCGTAGTAGTCGGCATAGCTGCCGAACGCCTTGCCCAGACCGTGGTCGTAGTACAGCATCGAGGTGACGCCGTCGAACCGGAAGCCGTCGAAGCGGTATTCCTCCATCCAGTATTTGCAGTTGGACAGAAGGAAATATAGCACATAGTTCTTGCCGTAGTCGAAGCAGAGGCTGTCCCATGCCGGATGCTCGCGGCGCCCGTCGCCGTAGAAGTAGAGGTTGTGGCTGCCGTCAATGCGGCCCAGGCCCTCGTTCTCGTTCTTGACGGCGTGGCTGTGCACTATGTCCATGATCACGGCGATGCCGAGCGAGTGAGCCTCGTCTATCAGGCGCTTCAAATCGTCCGGCGTGCCGAAACGGCTGGAAGCGGCATAGAAGCTACTGACATGATAGCCGAACGAGCCATAATAAGGATGCTCCTGTATGGCCATGAGCTGGATGGCGTTGTAGCCGTCCTTGGCGATGCGGGGCAGGATGTTGACGCGGAATTCCTCGTACGTTCCCACGCCCTCCTTCTCCTCGGCCATGCCGATGTGCGCCTCGTATATCAGCAGCGGGCGCGTGTCGGGACGGAAGCGCGTGGTCTTGAATTTATAAGGGGTCTCGGGGGCGTACACCTCGGCCGAGAATATCTTTGTGTCGGGGTCCTGCACCACTCGGGTTGCGTATGCCGGGATGCGGTCGCCTTCGCCGCCGTGCCAGTACACGCGCATCTTGTACAAGTCGCCGTTATGGATCATGTCGGCGGCGAACTTGCCCTCCCACGAACCGTCCTGAAGTCGGGTCAGTGCATAGCGTTCGTCGCTCTGCCAGTTGCTGAAGTCGCCTATCAGCACCACCTTCTCGGCGTTGGGCAGATAGTCGCGGAACACCCATGTGCCGTTCGGCTGGCGGTGCAGTCCGTAGTATTTATATGCGTTGGCGAATTTGGACAGGCTGCCGTCGGAATTGGCCGTAAGTTCGTCGAATTTCTTTATTACGTCGTTGTGGCGACCGTCGATGGCCGGCTTGTAGGGCTCCAGCCACGGGTCGTTGCGAAGTATTGCAAGTTCTTTCTCCATTTTATCTTGGCTTTTGTAATTTCTAACGTTATTTATTGTCAACAATTTTGTCGGCTTCTAAGATGTGGGCGATGGCGTTTTTCAGGTTCTTGGCGTCGTCGTCGTTTCCCTTCAGGGCCTCGAGTACGCCCGATATGTAGTGTTGAGGCGACGGGTATCCCAGCATGGTGTGTACGTTGGATGCGGCCAGCATGGGCTTGTGGTTGAACACGCGCAGGATGCCGTACAGGTCGCCGGCCGCCGCCAGCTTGTGGAACTGGTCGCGCAGCCGGTTGAAGTGACGGCGCGGCTCCAACTGGTACACCAACTGCTTGAGGTGTGTCTCCATGGCCGTGATGCACGAAAACTTGGCGTCGATGCGGCATTCCACGTCGCGCTTTATCTTGTGTCGGGTGTGCTGCAGCGCCTGTTCGTCGGCATGGGCCTTGAAAGTGCGCACAATGTCACGGTGCATCCGGTCCGTGATCCTGCGGGCGTCCTTGCCCCGGCGCCGTGCCATGACCCTGACCACCTCCGGCAGCAGGAAAATGTTCTCAATCTCGGCCACATCGGGCACCAGGATGTTCTTCTTGCGCAGATACTCCACTTCGGAATCTGTGCGGCGGTCGCGGTCCACTATTCCCATGCTCTGCAGGTGGTGCATGGAGCTGAGGTCGTTGAAGGCGCGCACCGTCTCTATCACCTTGTTGCACGAGCCGAGGGCGCGCACCGTCCTGTCGCGGAACACCAATGAGTATAGCTTCTGATCGATGCTGTGGCTGTCGTCGCCTTCGATGAACAGGACGGGCTTGCGGCTGCCGGCCAGTTCTATCATCAGTTCCTCCGAGAGGGGAGTGGACTTCAGCAGGTCGTAGTCCCAGGCATGCTGGCGGCTGTCGTAGCTCTTGACCCACAGACAGGTGTTGCTGGTGCGGCTGGTCACGAAATCCACGTCCACAGAGTTGTATATGAACGTGCAGTCGGGGCGCAGCTGCTCCACGGCGTCCCACAGCGTCTGGCGTATGGCCGGATGCAGGAACAGCCCCGGCGAGTCGATGAAAACGGTGGCTTCCGGAGCGGCGAACAGCACGCCCGCCAAGTAATACAGCACGGCCTTCTCGCCCTGGCTCAGCGAGCCGAGGGTTATCAGGTCGTCGCCTGCGCCTGTGCCAAACATCAGCCGGTTGCCGTGGCGCACTATCCTGTTGTCGGGAAATATCGTCTCCCAGTTGCGCCGCACCAGGTCGAACTTGGAGAGTGGAAGCCGGGCTTTGGCCCCATGCTGCAGCAGAGTGGCCTTGATTTCCATCAGATTCTGCATCTCGTCCGCCAAGAGCATGTAGAACAGCTTGTCGAGCTGGCTGACGGCGTCCGAGCGCAGATACGGAATCTGGCGCATGGCCTCGCGGTAAAGCACGTCGATCGATCCTGGAAGCGTGGACTCGTTGCTTTCGGGGAAGAAGGCCGTGAGCACGTCCAGACAATATGCCTTGTCGCCGCACAGCTCCATCATCTCGTCCATGAAGCGCGACTTGCCCGCGCCGTTGGCACCGATTATGGTGACGCGGCGCGACTTCGCGGCGTCCATCTCCGCGATGGCGTGCAGACACTTAGGCAGGCGTATTGTGGATCGGTTTTCGGTCTTCGACATGGCTTTTCGGCTTTCAAGTCGTAAATTTAGTAAATAATTTGTAATTTTGCATTGTGGGACCCCAAAATAATTATATTAGCACCGGTTCCACATGTTTATATGATAATGGATTTAAAAGAAATTAAGCTCACAGAACTATTCGGATGCTGACGCATCCGCACAGAATTGGCAGAACAGCACAGAACTTTTTACTTGTTTTCTTTGGGTCTGACCCGGTCATGACACAGAGCCGTCAGTGACGGCAACGGGAATTATCACAGAAATATTCTGTGCCTTTCCTTTTTCCTGCGTCAGCAGGGTCTGTGCAAAGGCAAAATTACTACGTAGGTATCCAAAAGGTTAGTTCTGTGTTAATTCTGAAAGTCCTGTGCAAGGTGAAAGCTATGCTTTTGCCGTCAGTTCTGTGAGATGTAAATTCTATAAATTCCAGTTGTAAAGGTTGAATTAAGTATACGGTAAGAAAATGTTTTCAGGAATAGTGGAAAGTGCGGCACGGGTGGTGTCGCTGAGACGCGAGGACGAGAATCTGCACATCACGCTGGAGTGCGAGTTTATCGACGAGCTTCACATCGACCAGTCGGTGGCTCATAACGGCGTGTGCCTCACCGTGGTATCGGTGGACGGCAATACCTATACCGTCACGGCGATAAAGGAGACTCTGGAGCGCAGCAACTTAGGCCGGCTGGAGTTCGGAAGCCTCGTGAACGTGGAGCGCAGCATGCGCATCGATGGCCGTCTGGACGGTCATATCGTGCAGGGTCATGTGGACCAGACGGCCGTTTGCGTCAGCGTCGAGGAGGAGGAAGGCTCGTGGCGATATACTTTCCGATACGAGGTGTCGAAGGAGATGGCACGTCGCGGATATGTCACGGTAGACAAGGGCTCGGTGACGGTGAACGGCGTCAGCCTTACGGTATGCGAGCCGAAGGATATGGAAGGGGAGAATAAAGAAATGATGACATGCCTGTTCAGCAATGCCATCATTCCCTATACTCATGATCATACTAATTTCTGCGACATCAAGCCGGGCACGGTGGTAAACCTGGAGTTCGACATCCTCGGCAAGTACCTGGCCCGCATCGCCTCCATCTGACAGAGCCGCGTGTGTTTAGACAGGAGAACAGGAGAAAGAGGAGAGCCAACTGAGTGGATTTATAGACAGGAGAACAGGAGAAACAGGAGAGTCAATTGAGTTGATTTACAGACAGGAGAACAGGAGAAACAGGAGAGCCAACTGAGTGGATTTATAGACAGGAGAACAGGAGAAACAGACTGGAATGGCGGTGTCCACACCGCCAAATATAATTTCCTGTTTCTCCTGTTCTCCTGTCTAAAAACACGCGAGGCACGGAGTGCCAACTCCACTATGTGACGCCCGGATCTACTTGCGGTTGCGGTTGCCCAGGATGTTGATCAGTGTGCCGAGGCTGCCGGAGCTGTCGGATTGATTGCTCTGATTACTCTGAGTGTTCTGATTACTCTGATTATTCTGGCTGTTGGAGTTGCCGCCGCGCAGGATGTTGCCGAGGGCGTCCAGGGCCGAGGAGCCGGTGGACTGCTGTTCGCCGGCTACGGCGCCGGTCTTCTCGGTGCGGAAGCCCACGCAGAGGCCGTCGTACATGTCCAGGATCTTCGTGATGGCGCTGAGCGTCTTGATGTTGACTACTTTGGATACGGCCGACAGCAGATTCTTCAGCTTCGAGGCGTCGAACATGATGTTCAGCGTCTTTGATGTCTTTTCGACGTAAGTGGTCACGGTGGCCAGCTTCATGCCGAGCAGGGTGAAGTTGAAGTCGAACACGCCTTTGCCTTTGGAGCTCTGGGTGATGGTGCCGTTCAGGGTCAGCATCTTGGTCTTCATCGAGAAGGTGCCGTCCGTCTGGATGGTGATCACGGTGCCGTTGAGTCCGAGTTTGGAGTAGTAGGGCGAGAGTTCCTTCTCGACCATGGCTGCGGCGGCGATGCCACCGGCCTTCTTGAGCATGTTTTCCGACTGAAAGCACACGGCTGGTCCGTTGCTGGTCCATACGCCGGCCAGGTCCTGCACGGTGATGTTGCTGCTGGAGAACACGCCCTCAAGCAGATTGCCCAGGGTGTTGCCTCCGCCTTTGCCGGATGTGGTGGTCTGCGACGAGTTGCCGCCCAAGTTGCCTAAGGCTCCGAATATGTCAGACAGGTTCTGGGCCTGTGCGCCGGCGCTTGCGAGCAGCACCGCGGCTGCCATTGCCATTCCTTTTAATTTCTTCATCAGTTTCGTTGTTATTCTATACTTAGATACACTTCAGCGCGCAAGGTTTAACTATAGACAGGAGAACAGGAGGAACAGGAGCGCCAATTGAGTGAGTTTTTAGACAGGAGAACAGGAGAAACAGGAGCAGTTGACTGGGATGGCGGTGTCCTCACTGGCAAAATATAAATCTACTGTTCTCCTGTCTAACAATACCCGGGGAGCAATATAAATCTCCTGTTTCTCCTGTTCTCCTGTCTGACAATACCACGGAACAATTGATTCTCCGGTCTGTGCTGGTCAAATCGGGGCGCGGTTTGTCGAAAGGGGATGTGATGCGAATGTTGGGACGGAATTTGGCCGATTTTAATGGTCAGATTGGCGCAATGTTCCGATTATGGGCGTTAAAAAGTCTGAATTCTGAAATAAAGTATTAATTTGCACCCGTTCTCAAGGGCTATTATGGTCCAAATGAATGACGATTTGCCATAAATTGCTGAGACACACGCACATTATTGCAATTAACAACAAAAACAACACATAAAGTATGAAAAATTATCAGAAATGGTTACTCCTGCTGGCGCTTGTGCCGGGCCTTGGCCTGACCGGCTGCAGCGACGAGAGTCCCTGGAGCGGATCGGACCAGATGGGAGGCATCGCGCTGAACCTGGAGTCCGACGGTCGCCTGATGCGTCACGGCACGCGTGCCGACGACACTCAATGCCCCATCGTGCCCGATGCCAACGCTTTCGGCATCAAACTGACAAAGAGCGACAACACCTACAGCAAGACCTGGAGCTCGCTCGAGGGTTTCAACAAGGAATCGGAATTCCCTATCGGCGACTACACCATCGAGGCCGCTTACGGCGACGTAACCGAGCAGGGCTTCGAGCGTCCCTGTTTCAAGGGCACCAACACACTGCATGTATCTCCCGGCACGACAACGCCGGTGAATGTGACCGCCACCCTGGCCAACGCCATGGTGACGTTGCGTTATACCGACGCGTTCCTTGCCAATTATTCCACATATAGCGCCGCAATCGAGACTCCGAACCATTCGGAGCCGGTGCTGTTTCCGCAGGGTGAGACGCGTTCGGCTTTCATCGATCCAACGGGTGAGGGTTACACCGAGCTGGTGCTGACGCTTACCAACGACCAGAGTCAGACCGTAAACCTGCGTCCCGCCAAGTTCGTGGCACAGCCTCGCCGCAACTATGTGATCACGGTGAATGTGACCGGCAATGTCAGCAAGGGCGACGCCGTGCTTGAAATCGGATTCGAGGAGGAAGTGACTCAGGAGACCATCACCATCTCGCTGGGCGACGAGCTGTTCACTTCGCCGGCACCGGAGGTGCGTGCCGTCAACTTCACCGCAGGCACTCCCGTCGAGCTGATGGAATTTGATGAACTTGCCGTAAGCCCGCAGTTCGACCTGTATGCGTTCGGCGGATTCCGCGAGGTGAACCTTAAGGTGGCCAATACCAACGGCACATACGTGCCGGCGTTCGGGTCGAACGTGAATCTGGTCAATGCCGACGCCACCACGCAGGCCCAGCTGGCCGATGCGGGTGTGAAGGTGTCCGGCCTGTTCCGCAACCCCGAGAAGATGGCTGTAGTCAACGTAAAGGATTTCTTAGGCAATCTTCCCGCCGGCGAATATTCGGTCAAGGTTGAGGTAGTCGATGCGCTGGGCCGTCTGTCGACCGAGACCGTGGAGAATCCCGTGGAACTGACTGCAAATGTAACCAAGACGGAGTATTCCATAGTAAGTGCAGGCAACATCGATTATCTGGCCAACGAGGCGCAGGTGGTGGTCAACACCAACTCGCAGCAGCTTAAGAACCGAATCAAGTTCCGCGTCAACAATGCCGAGGCTACAATCAAGAGCGTGACCGAAGGCGGAGCCGCCCCCGCTCCGAAGCGTACGCGCACACGCGCCGACCTGCCTTACACCTATACCTATACTCTGGATGTGCCGCAGGCCACGACCGCTGCCGTAGCCATCGAAAGCTTGTACGGCAAACTCAAAGCCACGGCCAACGTTACAGTCAACGGACCCGCATACGAGGTGGTGTTCGATGCCTTCGCCCGCTTCGCGGTGTTCGGCATTGAGACGGAGAATGCCGAGATGAAGGAATATCTGACCAAGAACCTTACCGTTTACAACGGCAGCGCGGCCGTCACCCCCGGCAACATCACGCGCGATGTTCAGAACGGCTTTATCACCGTCAAAGGACTGAGTGCCGGAAAGGCATACGAAGGATATAGCCTGAAACTTGGTGATGGCTTTGAGAAGCCGGTGCCTTCATTCACGACCGAAGCGGAAACAGATGTGCCTAACGGACAATTTTCCGAGAATGGAGAACATATCTATTTCAATAAAATACAGACGGGTGGTAAGTTCGGAACAGGATTAGCTGGGTCTACATATCAGTGGACCACTACTATTGATCGATATGCGCCAGCAGGATGGGCATCCCTTAATGCCAAGACTGCTTATTCGGGATCGAATCCTTTGAATACGTGGTTTGTCGTGCCCTCTACATATCTTGATAACGGAGTCTGTGTGATTCGTACGGTCGGATACCATCATAACGGTACTGTTCCTGATTTAGATAAAGGAGGGTTCAAAACATATAATGGTAAAGCTCCTGGTAATCTCGAAATATCCGAAGGCGTCCTTTTCTTAGGTTCATATAGCTTTGATGGAAACGAACATCGTGAAAATGGAGTTCCTTTCAGTTCGCGTCCCATGAGCATGACATTCGACTATAAATATTCCCCGCTGAGCGGTCATCAGGCGCAGGCAGACCTTATAGTTCTTGATAACAATAATAATGTAATCGCATCGCAGACTGAGTATCTGTCGGCCTGTCCCGACATGCAGACCCGCACCATCAAGATTGCCAACTATCCGTTTGGTAAAAAGGCGTCCAAGCTTTACGTGCGGTTTCGTTCAATGCGTGATGACACTCAACCTGCCCTAAATATTCCTTCCGGTTCAAGTCTTAATATCAGTGGCTATAATGGACTGACCAACAACATACCTGCCAATGAATATAAGGCGTTTGCCGTAGGTTCAGTCCTTACTCTCGACAATGTTAAACTCGGATATGCGGATGCTGCGACTGTTACCGCTGCGCCCCGTCGCAAATAATTAGAACAGATAAATGAAAAAGATATATTTGATACCACTTCTGTCGGCAGGTCTTCTGATGGCCGGATGCTCGAAGGAGAAAGGATTCGATGAGGAGATGTCGGACAACGAGGGACAGGTGCTCAAAACCGCTCTCGACATGTCCACCACTTCGGACCAGATAATGGTGACACGTGCCGAGTCGGGCGTGGACCTCAGCAATTTCAAGATCAACTTCATAAAGAAGGGCGAGACCGTCGCCGCCAAGAGCTACACATACAGCGAAATGCCCGATGTGGTGACGCTGAAGGTAGGCACCTATACCGCTACGGCTGAGTTGGGTCAGGATCTCAACGCCGAGTGGGAGAATCCCTACTTTAAGGGACAATCGGAAGAATTCGATGTAGAGGCATACAAGATTACCTCGTTCATATCTCCGATAGAATGCGCGCTGATGAACATCAAGGCCACCATAGCCTTTGACGAAACCCTGTTGGCCGCAATGTCGCCCGATTCGTATGTGGAGGTAAAGGTAGGCGATAACCCCGGACTGAACTTCACATCCGCCGAGGCAACCGCCGGTAAGGCCGGTTACTTCAAGCACACGAACGAGAATACGCTTGTGGCCACGTTCCACGGCAAGGTCAACGGCTCGGATATCGTAGAGAGCAAGTCGTACGAAGGCATAGCCAAGGGGCGCTGGTATAAACTGACGTTCAAGCTCCATCAGAACAGCGGCGGCGACCCCACGGGCGGCGCGAGCGGTGAAATAGTGGTGGACGCTTCGGTCACTACCGAGGATGTGAACGCCGACGTGACTCTTGAGGACGACGCGCCTCTGGACGACAGCGACCGTCCGAACTGGGGCGGCGGCGACGACCCCGAGCCTCCCACGCCCGATAATGGTCCCAAAATTGCTCCTGCCACTGATGCGCCTAATCTTGTGTTCGATCAGGTATGGGAAATTACTCCTGGAGAACCCGTGAAGTTCAATATAGACAGTGAAGCTGAAGGAGGAATTCAGGAACTGACCTGTGATATTATCTCGGATGCACTTACACCTGAAGTACTGGCTGGAATTAATCTTGCCTCACATCTTGATCTTGCTGTGACGCCGGATGACCTTGCTGCTGCATTGACAAGTGATTTGTTAAAATTCCCGGTAAATCAGAAGGGTAATACTCACGTTGCATTTGATATAACTAATTTTATGGGAATGCTTCAGGGTGTACAGGAACCGGGCCAGATACATAAATTCAGGATGTATGTGAAAGATGCCAATGGCGAATGTACCAAGACTCTAATGCTTAAGATATTAGACTAATGAAAAGGATAAATATATATATAGCCGCTTCAGCTGTTATAGCGACCGCAGCATTATTGCAGTCGTGCGCCATGGAGGCACCCTTCGGTGAGGGCGGCGAGGGTTCCCTCTCCATCAACACCGAAATCAACGGCGAGGTCAAGCAGACCCGCGCCGAGAATAATCTTGACAATGCCGAATACGTACAGTCCCTACGGGACAAGTGTGTGGTATTCATAGAGAACAGCCGTGGCGTGATGCGTAAGTACAAGGGTCTGGCCAATATTCCCGCGTCCATCAAACTGTCAACAGGACAGTATGTGTGCAACGCCTGGACAGGCGACTCCGTAGCCGCTTCGTTCGACAGCAAGTTCTATCGCGGTCAGCAGCCTTTCGAGATAATCGAAAACGAGAGCACTTCCGTATCCATGAAGTGCAACATAGCCAACGTGGTGGTGTCCGTGGACGCCGCCTCGGTTGCCGAGACCGGATTGAAAAATCCCAAGATCACGTTCACGTCGAGTCGCGGTTCCCTGGAATTCGACGAGACGATGCTTGCCGACAACAAGGGTTACTTCATGATTCCGTCGCCGCAGGACGCGAAGAACTACACGGCCGAGAACAGGACGATAACAGTCAATATAGAGGGTACCACCGAGGACGGTCAGGCCTACAGCAAGGAGTCCAAAATCCAGAACGTGGAGCGCGCGCACGAATATCAGATCGCGTTGAGCGCCGACAAGCCTTCCATCGACGAGGGCGGTGCGTTGATTCAGCTGATCATCAAGGATATTCCAATCATTGACGATACCGTCGAAATCTTCCCCGCACCTATCGTGAAGGGTTATGGCTTCGATATTGCCGAACAGTTGATCAACACCGACCGGACGTTCAACGACCAGAAGCTCTACATCTGCGAGTATAAGGGCACCAAGAGCGTGCAGGTAGGATTCAGCGAGAACTTTACCGACATGACCGACGGCGACCTGCTGAACAATACCTATGTCGAGCAGTTGCAGTCCAAGGGCATCACCGTAGAGCGTCAGAACAGCAAGGATGCCGAAAGCGGTGTGGATGTGTACGAGATATACGTTACGTTCCCTGCGGCGTTCCTCAACGCGCTTCCGTCAAGCCCGACGCAGTACACGGTTGCCATTACGGCTACCGACTCCCGCAACTTGGTTACGGCGGCTTCCCTGCGTATCGCCAACAGCAACGATGCGATTGAAAAGATTGACGATGCGATTGCCGATCCGGCTCCCGATGCCGATACGAATCCTATGGCAGTATTAGCTACCAAAGCCACTTTGACCGGTACTCTCTACAATGCCGATGCCGCACGTTATGGCTTCAAGTACCGCAAGGCCGGCGAATCGGCTTGGAACGAAGCTGTGGCTAATGGATCCGCCGGTGCTCCGCGTCGCACACGCGCCAATAAGGGAACGGCATATTCCGTAACTCTGAGCGGTCTGGAAGCCGGCACTACATACGAGTTCAAGGCATTTGCCGATGATTTCGAATCCACGAACATCCAGACGTTTACCACCGAGGCCAAGTATATCATCCCCAATGCCTCTATGGAGGATTGGAGTACATACAAATTCAAAAACAAGGATGTGAAATTCCCGGGTACCGGCGATACTCCTACGCAATGGAGTTCTGGAAATGCGGGTGGTGCCATAGCTGGCATTACGATGACGCAGGAAGATGAATCTGTTAAACATTCAGGCAAATATAGTGCTCGTCTTGCGTCTGCGTCAGCAATGGGCGTTTTAGCAGCCGGTAACATTTTCCTCGGCGACTTTGTAGGCATTGAGAATGTCACAAAGGGAATCTTAAATCTGGGTCGTACATATAATCAGTCGCATCCGACAAAAGTCCGTGTCTGGGCAAATTACCGTCCCGGTGCGGTGAACAAGACTGCAAGCGGATGTCCGTTGGTTGAAGGACAACCTGACCATGGACAAGTATATGTGGCTCTTACTGCAGGGACTGTGGAGATTCACACCAAAGATACCAGTACATTGTTTAATCCCGATGGAGATTACATTGTAGCCTATGGTCAGGTGACATGGGAAGGGACAAACTTCGGTGATGACAATCAACTGAGTTTGCTTGAAATTCCGTTGGAATACAAAGAACGTGCACAAACGGTACGTCCGACTCATCTGGTTATCGTTGCTGCGGCAAGCAAATATGGTGATTTCTATGCCGGAAGTGACAAGAGTGTGATGTACCTGGATGACTTTGAATTAGTGTATGAATAAATCCTTCTGGATAGCGATAATCGTATCAATTTTGACTCCGGGCTTGACGGCCCGGAGTCAAACTGTGTCTGATACTCGGCGCTCGGCTGCCGCGACTGACACGCTGCACATCACGCCGGCCATGATCGACTCCATGCGCTTGGAGCGTCCGGTGACGGAGTTCGAGCGTAAGCTTGAGTCCGTAGTCCTGGTGCCCAAAGGGCAGTGGATAGCCGGTATCTCGTTCGGATATTCGCAGTCGGATCAGAACGACTATCAGTTCCTGGTGTTCGAGAAGATAAACGGCGATACCTACAACGTCAGCGTCAGCCCCAAGCTGCTGTTCGCCTTCAAGGACGACATGGCGGCGGGCGCCAAGTTCAGCTATACCCGTTCGCTGGTGAAGCTGGCCAGTGCCGACATCGTGTTGGGCGAGGACACGAACTATGACATCAATCATCTGTATTCGCTGTCGCACAATTACTACGGCACGTTATTGTTCCGCAATTATTTCAGCCTGGGGCGCACGCGCCGTTTCGGCATCTTCAACGAGGTGCAGCTGCAGTTAGGCGGCGGCCAGAGCAAGATCACCACCGGCCGCGGCGAGTCGCTGACCGGCACGTACGAGCGCAATTTCCAGGCCGGCATCGGCGTGATGCCCGGACTGGTATGCTTCCTGAGCAACTACAGCGCCGTCGAGGTCAACATCGGCGTGCTCGGCTTCAATTACCGGCACACCAAGTCCATCAAGGACCAGATATATGTGTCGCACCGCAAGACGCAGTCGGCTAATTTCAAAATCAATCTGTTCTCCATCTCGTTTGGAGCAGCTTTTTATCTATGATCATGGAGAAGATATCAAACGGATTGAACAGATTGACGGTCATAGGGCTGACGGCCCTGGTCTGTCTGGGTGCCTACGCCGCGCCGGCCATTGAACCAACGCCTGCCCCTGCCGTGTCTGTGTCGCAGGCGACTGTGGCGAAACCCGCGGTTTCGCATCCCACGGGTTCCGTATCCCCCAAAGGAGCGTACATTTACATCCCGGACTCGCTGCAGAACGACGTGCTGCAGCTGCTGCGCGGCCACAGCCGCGTGGTGGACGACAACCTGGACCTGGACCTGGAGGAACAGACCACATACCGTGGCGATACCATCCCGATGGTGCTGAAACAACGCAATCTCGGCCGCTACGACCGCGGCCTGTCGGCGCTGCTGTATGTGCCCAAGGGGCAATGGTCGTTCGGACTGACCGTCAGCTACGGCAACCTGTCGACCAAGGACCTGGAGATATTCGACCTGCTGAGCGACATCAACATCGGCGCACACGCATTCCGCATACGCCCGTATCTGCAATACACCGTCCGCAATAACCTTGCGGTGGGTATGCGCTTCGGCTATTACAACGCCAGGGGCAATGTGGATTCGTTCAAGGTGGATATCGACGAGGACATGAATTTCAGCCTGCACGACATCGGCTATAAGGCCGAGTCGTACACCGGGGCCGTGTTCGCCAGCCAGTACATCGGACTGAGCCGCCACGGCCGGTTCGGTATATATAATGAGATAGAGCTGGCGTTCGGGTCGGGAAGCAGCGACTTCAAGCGCCCGTACGGCGGCAACCTGCGCACCACGCACACCACATGGACCGAGGCGCAGCTTAACTTCTCGCCCGGCGTCCAGATGTTTATCATGAAGAACGTGTCGTTCCATATCTCGTTCGGCGTGTTCGGCTTCAACATCAAGAAGGAACGTCAGACCGAGGACGGCAAGGACACGGGCAACAGACTGTCGTCCGGAGCAAGTTTCCGTTTCAATTTGTTCAACATTAACTTCGGCATCGGCGTCCATATCTAATATGAAGAATCGAAATATATTGTATATAGCGGCGGTGCTGCTGCTGGCAGTGGCGGGTTGCATCAAGAACGACCTGCCGTATCCGCGCATCATCTGTAACATAACGTCGCTGACGGCCGAGGGCGAGCTGCGCCCGTCGTACATCGACTCGGTGTCGCAGGAGGTGACGGTATATCTTAAGGAGACCGTGGACATCGACCATGTGCGTTTCACGGAATTCACCATGAGCGCCGGTGCCCGCTGCGACACGAATCTGCTGCAGGGCACGTACGACATGTCGCGGCCATTGTACGTGAAGCTGAGCCTGTATCAGGACTATATATGGAAGATTCAGGCCGTACAGGACATAGAGCGGTACTTCGAGGTGGACGGCGAGATGGGCAGCAGTGTGATCGACCCGGTGGCCCGCCGCGTGGTGGTGACCATGCCCGAAGGCACCGACCTGCACAGTCTGCGGCTGGTGCGGGCCAAGCTCGGTCCGGCCGGAGTGACGCAATATGATCCGCCGCTCGAGCCGGGTCCCATCGACCTGTACGAGCCTAAGAAGATAACCCTGAAGTATTGGGACCGCGAGGAAGTATGGACCCTCTACGCGCAGATATCGGAACTGGTGGTCAGCACTTCGAGGGTCGATCCCTGGTCGCAGGTGGTATGGGCTTACGGTATGGGACCGGCCGACGCGAAGAACGGCTTCCAGTACCGCCGCAAGGGCAGCACCGACTGGATCGACGTGCCTGAGAGCGCCATCACGCAGACACAGGGCAGCTTCGCGTGCCACATCGACCACCTGGAGCCGCTGACAGACTATGAGGTGCGCGCCGTGTCGGGCGAGAACGTTGGCAACATCGTGAGCGTCACCACACAGGCCACCGCCGATATACCCAACGGCGACTTCGAGGACTGGCACAAGACCTCCAAAGGCATGTGGTGTCCATGGGCCGAGGACGGCACTTCGTTCTGGGACACCGGCAATACCGGCACCATGACGTTGGGATCGAACAACAGCGAGCCTTCCGACCATACGCCTACCGACACCGGTACCGCAGCGCTGCTCAATACCCGCTTCGTGGGCATCGGCATTATCGGCAAACTCGGCGCCGGATCCATATTCACCGGTGAGTTCGCCAAGGTGGACGGCACGAACGGTATTCTGAACTTCGGGCGCCCGTGGAACCTGAGGCCCACCAAGCTGAAGGGATATTACCAGTATCAGGGCGTGAACATAGACTATGCATCGTCCGAATGGGCGGACCTGAAGGGACGTCCAGATACGTGTCAGATATACATAGCGCTGACCGACTGGACCGCGCCGTACGAGATCCGTACCAACCCGAAGAACCGTCAGCTGTTCAATCCGAACGCCGACTATGTGATAGGCTACGGTGAGCTGCTTGATGCCGGCACCATGGACAGTTACCAGCCGTTCGAGGTCGAGATCAAATACCGCGACACGTCGAGGGTGCCCAGTTATCTGGTCATTTCCTGTTGTGCCTCCAAGTTCGGCGACTACTTCACCGGCGGCAACGGCTCCAAGCTCTGGGTCGACCAGCTCTCCTTCAGCTACGACTACTGACGATAGTGGCGCAGACTCCCCGAGCCGCGACGACTGGAGGGGCGGTGTCCCCACCGCCCGTAACTGGAAAGGCTGGGTCCTCACCGCCCATAAATAATAAACCCTTATGTATAATATTAAGCACATATTGATTGTGGTGGCGGTGCTGGCCGGAGTGCTGGTGTCGTCGGCACAGATTACGTACCCGCAGCAGGAACCCTATCAGCTCACTCACGCCATGAAGGGCGTGAAGCGAAGCACCGACATCGTGGCACTGGCATTGCCGGCGGCCGCGCTGATCGGTACGCTGTGCGCCCGCGACTGGCAGGGACTGCTGCAAGGCGTGGAGACCGCCGCCGTCACCGCCGCCGCCACCTATGCCCTGAAGTATGCCTGCCGCGAGAAACGTCCCGACGGAAGCGACTTTCATAGTTTTCCCTCAGGCCATACCGCCGTCTCGTTCGCCACGGCCACATACCTGACGCGCCGCTACGGTTGGCAATACGGCGTGCCGGCATACGTGCTCGGCACATACGTGGCCTGGGGACGATGCTTCTCGCGCCAGCATTATGTATGGGACTGCCTGGTCGGTGCGGCCATCGGCGCCGGCTCGGCCCTGATATTCACCACACCGTTCGCCAGGAAACATAGCCTTCAGCTGGCCCCCGTGGCCGACGAACGGACCAAAAACATCGGTATATATGCCTCCATCACATTCTAATCCTCCCTCCGGGGCTAATAACGGTAACGAGGGACGACCGCCACGTACGGGCTTTTTGCGCGGACGATGGCGGTCGTTCGGCTTTGCCTGGCAGGGCATCAAATGGCTGTTCGGCCATGAACGCAACGCCATGTTCCATCTCGGTGCTGCCGCCGTGGTGATACTCGCCGGCATATTTCTGCACCTCGCGGCCTGGGAATGGTGCGCCGTGATATTGTGTATAGGCGGAATGTTTACCGCCGAAGGGATGAACACCGCCGTCGAAAAACTTGCCGATCATGTCTGCCGCGACTGGAACGAGAACATAAAAATCGTGAAGGATGTGGCTGCCGGAGCGGTTTTTTTGATGACTTTTGCCTGCATCGCGGTCGGTCTTATCGTTTTTTTACCCAAGCTCCTGGTATTGTAGTTATGTTATAGAACATAATATTAACAAAACCAAACATAATTTAACATTTATTGATTTAGCGGAGAATCAACGAGTTAAACGGATAAGTAAAGGAAATTTGAAAAAATATCGTCGGGGGACTTGACAACGGCTGAAAAACATACTA
>ERZ836877.655-NODE-655-length-58017-cov-16.516821_pt1 | contig 58017 bp, 42 predicted proteins | sample MGYA00519469_ERZ836877 | MGnify/ENA primary metagenome ERZ836877 (study PRJEB31850, sample SAMEA3708809) | human gut metagenome | biome: human gut; feature: human-associated habitat; material: faeces | place: China | collected 2014 ...
GAAGTATAATGGTGTCTTTTGTGCGCTCAATGATTGTCCAGTTGCCAACAATAGCGCCATTGAAAGTAATCATATCCCCATCGATGTTGTATGTGAAATGACCATCTCCTGTTGGATTGCCATTTTCATCGACAAATATATATTTACCTTCGCTCTCAGTCAGGAATGTTACAATGAATGATACGGATGCTATTTCGTCACCATCTTCATAGCACACATCTGTGCCCGACCATGTTGTATGTATAAGGTCATTGCTCCCTAATGCCGGTTCATCATCATTGCTACAGGATGCTGATAGCAGTCCGACAATTACTGTAATCAATAAAAACAGTTTATTCATATTATAGATGTTTATTCAGTTACTTGGTATGCTGCTAATAGTATTTAGCCTTTCATTCATGGATTATCTCTACTTTCTGCATTTGTCCATTGAGCATGAAAGTCAGATAACAGTTCTCAAAGGTCTTGAATTTCTTAAAACCTGCCGAAATGGTTAGTTTATCACCAGCAAGAGTTGTTTTCAGTTCTTTACATTCATAAGCTTTCTCTGAGTTGTGAAATACAACGTCTTGAAGATGCGGCATTGTTGATACCGAATCGACTTCGACAATTACAGTTGTTTTGTCGCTAAAATTATCCAGCGACTTAAACACAGACTTAGCATTAGCCATAATGATAAAGCCAATCGCCAAGAGAATTGATAGAAGGAATCTTCTCATATTATCGTAGAGTCTCCACTGACTCAGACGGAGAGATTAGTTATAAAAAGAAAACGTGAGCCAACTATGCCACGCCTTGTATTGGAGGTCCTGAGAAAACCTTAGTGTATAGATGTGGTAACAGTAGCCCACGCTATAGCGTGAGAACCATTACGCCTTTTCTCATACACTATTTGAAAGTTTCTCAGGTTTCCAAATACGAGATAAGCATAACGCTTCTTATTTTTCTAAAATATTGCGGACCGACCGCTGTCAATCCAATTACAAAGTTAGTAATTATTTCTCAATGTAAGGCTGTCTTTCCTCTTGAATTATCAGCAAAAGAGCGAAAAAGAATCGAATTAAAAATAACTAACACCCCTTAAAAATCCATAAATCGCTTTATTCCATTTCCTCTAATTATCGCAATAAGTACATTTTTAGTACGCTTAAATTATACTTATCTGCTGATATTCAGCATTGTAAATATCATACATCAAAACAACGGATTTCCTGCCTCTCCAGCTCATTGGGACGAAGGTACTTGAACAACAGGTACAATTCGGTAAGCGAGTTACTGATTGTAGTACCCGACAGGAACGTAGCTCCGAGGTCTTTGCCCGTCCGCTCCTGAATGGTGCGTATGGCATACAAGAGATTGAGAGAGCGTTGACTGCCGTCGGCATTTCCCAGACCGGCCACACGAGAGTGTCGTGTATTGAACATCAGATTTTTATAGTTCTGACTCTCGTCCACAAATATGTGGTCAATACCCATCTGCTTGAAATCCACCACACTGTCCTTCGACTGCTCCATCTGGTATTGGATGGTTGCAATCTTGGAAGTCAGGTTCTCCTTTCTCTTGATGAGTCCTTTGAGCATGGCACGTGATACATCGTGTCCCTGCTCCTTGATCACATTGAGGTTTTCCTCAACGCTGTCAAGTTCCGCCTGAAGAATCTGCTGCTGTACCTCCGGCGATTGCGGTATCTTGCCGAACTGGTCATGCGACATGATGATGCAGTCGTAGTCGTTGTTCTTCATCTTATTGAAGAAGGCTACACGGTTTTCCGCCTTGAAACTCTTTTCATCGGCATAGAGAACCCTCGCGTTGGGATAGGCGGTCTGGTAGGTCATGGCGATTTCCGCCACATTTGCCTTCATTCCGATAATCATCGGCTTGTGGGCAAGTCCCAGACGTTTCATCTCATGGGAAGCCATGCACATGATAAGCGTCTTGCCGGTCCCCACTTGATGATCGCATATTCCGCCTCCGTTCTGCAATAGCATCCATACACAATCTTTTTGTGACTGGTACACGGAGTGTATGCCGTATCGGTCGCCCAACAGTTTCATGTTGAGGTCGGGGAACGTCTGGTGGCTGCCGTCATACTTCGGTCTCACGAAGCAGTTGAACTTACGGTTGTAGAGGTCTGCTAATTTATCCTTGAACTCAGGCGACTGCGCTTCGAGCCAGTCTGCGAAACCGTTGCGGATCTCGTCAATCTTGGTGTTCGCCAACTGTATGGCCTCGCTGTCCGGCACCTTTATGTCGTGGCCGTTCTCGTCCTTTCCGGCTGACTTCTTTATGTCGGGCACGGTGTTGTGGAGTGCGTGTTTCAGAAGGCTGATGCCGTCGTAGGTGCGGTAATAGCCACGGACGCAGAATTCCTCCCATATCTTCATGTTCTTGCGTGGCGCGTCACATGAATACTCGTCCATCGAGGATGAGTAGGCAATCTTTATGTCGGTGCCATAAAGATGACCCATATAGGCGGAGTATATCCCGGTGGGGATCCAACGCTCGCCGAAATTGAAATCCAGCTCGTCGAATGTAATCCTCCGTGGAATTGCTTCCTCCAATGCTTTGAGGGAATCCTGAGCCAAGGCAATATACGGCTCGATGCCGTCATAACCGGGGAAGTTCTTGATACGTTCCTCCTCTCGGTCAATCCATGCCTTGACATCTTCCGCTTTCTGCACCACGTTTCCGGCTATGAATCGGTCGGCAATCTCATACTTCTCCGCAATCGGATTGTAAAAGATGTGTCCTTCCAGCGCTTCAAGCAAATCCAGCTCGTATTGACCTACCATGTCGCCTTCGGTCTTGTCCATGCCCAACAGATCGGCCATATATTCCATGTTGACCTCTCCATATTTATTAAGCGACGCGGCGAGTGCTTCCTGAGGCATCTCTACCGAAGTAACCTCATTCTGTGAGAATGAAACCGGATGGTCGAAAATATCGGCCTTCACAAAGCGTCCGTTCTCGCCGCGTTCCAACGCAAGAGCGTCCCTGCCATTGGCATCCATCAGGATGAACTTGGCGTTCTGCTTCTCGTTGAGATTACCGTAACGCTCCACGAACTCGTCATAATACTGATTGAGGTGTTCTCGCAGATGTTCTGACGGTTCATGCGTTTCAGCCTCGTAGTTGTAGAGCTTCTGATATGTTTCCGAGAGGGTTACATACAGCATGGCACGTTTCTCCTGTTCCGGCTTGACAGCCAAAGGCGTAAAGGTGGCACCGTTCTTGCGCACATCGGACAGGAAACCGAGCTGACCGCCGTCCACGACCATAGAGCCGTTGTGATGGAAGAACTGAATATCCTCCGAGAAAGGACGGGGCGACATATCGCGCTCAGGGGCTTTCGGCTCGATAGGGATTGCAGTGACTTTCGGCTGACGGGCCCGACCGCCGGGGACAAAATCGCCTTCGGTCTTTTCGATGTATGTTTCTCCGGGAGCGATACCCACTGCCTCCGCTGCCTCCTGCGATGCCTTCTGCTCCGCAGCCAACCGTTCACGTTCAGCAATCTGGGCATGGGCAATCGACATCATGGCCTCATAAAAGCCGTTGATGGGAGGATTGTCGTCCCAGTTCAGAGAACCGTAAAACTCCAGCTCCTTGTCGGTGAGCTTGCGGAATCCGGTTGTTTTGAGAGGCTTTGCCTCTGTCGAAGGATTGGCAGGTTTCGGCTTGTCCTCTGGCTTCGTCATTTGCTGACGGCGGTTATTCTTCTGCTGAATTGGCTCCAGCTCCCCGAAAAGATTGTAGGCGAAAAGACGAGGGTCGGGATTGTCGGAATAATCCGGACTGCCGTCGGTCTCTATCTCTTTGGCGTGTTCTGGCTTTAGTTCAACCTTGGGAGCTTCCACTGCCGTCGGGATTGTCTTAGGCTGCTCATTGGGCGTAGATTCTACCTTTGGCTCTGCTTTCGGACGCTGGTTCGGAGTAACCGTCTCAACAACATTCTGTTTAGGAGTCCTTTTCAGTTTCGGGTTTTCCAACTGCTCGCAGATAGCCACACGATGACCGGCCCGCACAAGTTTGGGCAGATAGGTGTCGAGGGCATGATGCGGAAATCCCGCCAGTTCGATACGGCTATCAACGCCGCTCTGCCGACGAGTCAAGGTAATGCCGAGAACCTCGGAAGCCTGTACTGCATCCTTGCTGAAAATCTCATAGAAATCTCCGACACGGAACATCAGAATTGCATCGGGATGTTTCTTTTTCATCTCCCGATACTGTTTCAACAGCGGCTCGTTCTTCTGCTCAATCTTCTGGGCGAGAGGCCTTTCTTTCGGTGCCTCAGCCTTCACCTCCGGCTTTGGCATAGGTGTCGGAGTCGGCTTTGCTGGGTCAGGTGTCGTCGGCTTGATACCGTTGGAATTATACAATTCCAGATTTAGGCGCAGACGCAACGAATCATCGAGCGCAGTCCGCAGGTCACGGGCTATGCCCTCAACACCCCCGTCATGCTTGTATATGATAGCCGGTTTGCCGTAAGGGTCTGTGCCAATCTTCGCGGTAGTGGAGATGACATTCTGCGGGAACGCCATCAGATATTTGTTGCCCGGCACCTTCGTGCCACGGTCAACAATAGACTGTATGAAAAATTCCTCGTCAGCCGACAGCATTTTCTTGCCGGTATGCTTTTGCAATATAATCAAATCACTGCCAGCATCAGTTCCTGCGTTGTCGCTGAAAGTATTGTTGGGAAGACGCAGAGCCGCCACAAAGTCGGCTCGCTTTACCATCTCCATTCTGACGAAAGGACTGGCAGCGTTCATAACACCCTGAGAGGCGATGAAGACAACCAATCCTCCCTCGCGCACTTGGTCGATGGCTTTGAGAAAGAAATAGTTGTGGATTGCCTTGGTCGCCTGACGATAGGCAATCTCCTTGCTCACGGCATACGAGGGGTCGGCAACCGCGAAATCCCCGAAAGGAATATTTGAGGCAGCGACATCGAAATAGCCGTTGAAATCATGCTCGATTTTCTCAAAGCCCTCCACACGGGTCAGAATCGACGGATGCAACGCAGACAGGATTTTACCCGTAAGCAAATCCTTCTCGTATGCCAGCACCTCGGCGCCGGGGTATTTGTCATTGCGCAGGAAAGAGTCGATAAATGCACCCTGTCCTGCCGACGGTTCAAGGAAACTTCTCACCTCGACACCGGAATTTTTCAGAGCGTCTGAAATGGCGTCAATGACGGGAGCGGGAGTATAGAACGCTGTCAGCACCGAGGCTTTCAGCGAATCCATATATCGGGCAAACTCCTTGTCGTCCTTTGAATAATCATGGATAAGCCGACGCAGTTCCACGGTCGGAGCGAACAGCTCAATATCCGATTTGCTCCATTTAGCGGCATGCGCCAACTCGTTGGCATCATTGAGTATGCACTTCAATCCTCCGAATCCGGCATACTTGCGCAGCACTGCAATTTCCTCGGCAGACTGCGCCCCGCGCCCCTTGACACCGAGGCTAAACGCCATCCGTATAGCCTCGATGTTGTCGCGCATGGTCTGTAATCGGTTATAAGCCATAACCGTCCAGTATTTCGGTCATTTCTCCGAGTAACCGAGCTTCGAGAGATGGATATGTGTCTCTTTCAAGGAAGTCGCCGTTTACCTCGTACTCGTCAAGAATGACATTGATAAACCTGAGACTTAGAAACAGCACTGCCCATTTCTCCCTGTCTTCCGGCTTAATCCGAAGCCATAAATCTTCCTCTATGACCTGCATTATCACATCCCAGCGGGATACATAATATCCATTGAGAAGAACACGCATGGCAAGCTCTCGGGACACAACGACATTGTGCCCTTCAAGACGGTATGCTGTATAGGAATTGTATGCTGAATCCGACCGGAAATTTATAAAATCCTCGTTTGATGCTTCCGGGAAATGATGGTCACGGAGATGACCTTGGAGATAGACGCGGAAATCGTCCAGCTCCATAATATATGGTTGTTTCATAACACGGGAATTAGTGGTTATCCCGATGCCTTTTCGTAACGCAACATCCAATGTCGCAACAGGATATAAAGAAAGGACACCGGGTATCCCTCCCGATGTCCGACCACTAAATCCACGTCAAAAATGAAACAAAAACATTATGACGTTGAATCAAGTGCAAATATAATCATTTATTCGGACACGGAAGGGATATTAACGGTATTTAATTGTGTGGATCATGCAGATTTAACCTTTGGACTACGGTTCCGGCGGCTTTTCTTCCGCATGGCCCGTTTCTCCGCCGGGGACAGCGCGAAAGCGTCGATGACACGCTTGACGATGAGGTTGTAGAGCTTTTCCTCGTCGCGGGTGAGGTCGGTAGGATGCAGCCCGGTGGTCACGATGCCGTGGCCGTTGTTTCGGTTCTCTCCGAGGCGGAAGTTGTGGCGGCGCGAGGGTTTGCCTTTGGGTACCGACGCTCCCCACTTGCCGTTGAAGCGAAGCACCTCCTTGTTCCGGCGCATCAGCTTCCACACTCCTGCCGGTATGGTGTTCTGCATCACCAGCGGGTAGGATATGAGTTTCTTGGCGTAGAGGTTGTAGGCGGTCTGTATGGTTTTCTGGTGATCGAAGTCCAGTTCCGTGGCCGCTTCCACCATCAAGGCAGTCAGGTTGTAGAGCGGCAGGGCATCGGTTACGACCGCCACATAGTTGTCGGCGAAGCCACAGTCACCCTCTTTAGGAGCCGGGATACCGAGTTTTTCGGCATCTTTCTCCGCCTGAACGGTGGAGATTTCCTCCACAATCGGGTCGCCGACGAGCGCCACACTCTCCTGCGTGGCTTTTACCAGATGGTTGTATATCGACTCGCCGAGCCATGTCTCGTATTCGGCAGTGTCAGCGGGCCCATGCATTATGCCGTGGCGTATCGCACCTTTCGTGAGTATCGGGAGCCATGCCCTGCGTACCTCAACGGGGCAGCCGATGAAGTAGTAGAGGTTGAGGAAGTCGAGGTCGCCGCCGATTTCGGGTATCATGGCGTTGACGACGGTACGGCTCATCTTCCAGAGAGCCTTGATTGTGGCGAGCTGCTTGGTGTCCTCGGCGGTTTTCTTGTAGCCTACGAGATGGTCGTAGTCGCGCATGGCGAACTTGAAGTTATGGGCATACACCAGACGGCAGTCCATATTGGTGGAGAGGACGAAGCTCGCGTCAGGCGAGAACGTGGCTTCGATGACCCGGCCGTTTGTCCATGTCACAGCATAGCCGTTGCCGAGATAGTAGCCTTCATGCTTTTCGTTTGCGCCGATGGCTCTGGCGATGGTGTCAGCCGTGAGCTGGTGGTCTGTCACGACTGTTATGAGATTTTTCTGTTTCATTTTTACGTTTTTTTATTGGTGGATATTTGGAGATAGTGGTCTTTTGAAAAAGCACCGGAGATTCCGGACTCTGCCGGATGCGTTTTTCAGTTTGGGGAGTTAACCGAGGATAGACGGTCTACATCTTCGGGCCTTTGGGCTTCCGTTGCTGTTTCGCCTGTTCCTCGTTCTTGGGAGAGGTCTGGTATTTCTGGAGCGGCTCTGCGACGTGCTTTGTCGCCTCGTTGGTCAGACCGTCGGTATTGACCGCCTTCTGTGTCTTGGATTCCTCGGCCACCGTCACACGCGGGTCGTTGAGCGATGTTGTGGGACGCTGCTTCTCAGGGTTGAATTTGAGATATACCGTGTTGAGCTGCCCTTGCTTGTCGGGGATGTTCGTCAGTTCCACGACTTTGCCTGCGGTATAGTCGGCCTGCTGCTGCGGTGTCATCGGCACACCGGCCCATTTCGATATTGGCTTGATCTTGCCGTCTTTCGTCATCCATGACGACTGCTGCTGACCCTGCGCCTTCTGTTCCTTCTGCTCCTGACGCCTTGCGCCTCCGGGTACGAACTCCACACCACGGCGGTCTGCCGATACCTGAAGCACGACATTGTATGTCTTGCCGTTCTTGTCGGAGATTTCTTTCGGGGGTAGAGCCTTTCCCTGTTTCAGCTCGTTGATCTCGGCCATCGTCAGTTTGGTGTTGCCGATGGTGTCGCGGACAAACACATCCTTGACAGGGACGGATACGATTTCGTTGGTGTAGCGGTCGATGCTGACGAATGACGGTATTTTTTCGCCGTTCTTGCCGGTCAGTTCAACGACCTTGCCGAGATTGCCGGTCTCGCGCAATGCAGCCTTATCCTCTTTTGAGAATTTGTAGCCCTCAAACTCTTGGTCGAGTTTCGGTTCGCGGTGGATGAAATGGGGTACCACCTTGACATTGCCGTCGGGGTCGGTTCTGAACGACAGACGGGCGTCGATAGGGAATTTCTCCCCGGCGAAAGTAGGCGTGACCGTGACGAGTCTTGACTTCCGGTTATAGAGCATCTCCTTCAGGTCGCCGCTCTTTTCCAGTTCGGCACGGTCGATGCCCCATTTCTCTTTGAGGTTGTCCCAGTCGATTTTGCTCTCGTCGATTGCGGAGTGTCTGGCCTCTTTTTCCGGAGTCTCGGCATTACCGGCAGAATTGGTGTCCTGTTTCGGGGATTGGGCAGACTGTTCAACCTTCGGCTCCACAGTCTGCTCCACATCCTGCGATGCCTGCGGCACCTCGACTACATTGTTTTTGAGCATCTCGGCATTTGCCACGGGGTCTTTGGCGAAGTCGCCGATTGCGGTGCCCACCGTGTCGTAGCGGTCGGCTGGTACGCGGAAGAATCCGAATGTCGAGGGGTTCTTGCACTGGCGCACGAAGTTCGACATGAAGGCTTCGAGAGGGTTCTGGCCTTTGGAGAATTTCACAAGGTCAGAGAGTTTCGCCGATTTTACATCGGTCATCTTGGGTGTGCCGTCCTCGTTGAGTCCGGTCACTGCGCCTACCTGCCCGGTGTCGTTGTTGCGGGCGATAAGCACTTCTTCTTGATTCAGGTCTTTTGCCATAAATTAAAAAGGTGTTTTGGGGTTAGATATTGGCGCCATAGGCGGCGCGATAATTATTGTGTGTGAAAGTGTGTGCTGTTTTTATTACCGACCGGCGAAGGCTTCGACCACATCAGCGACGCGGTAAATGATCTTGCTGTTTTTTCCTTTGCCCTGTCGGGTATAGGCTATCTCGCCGTTCTTCCTCATGTCGTAGAGTTTCCGCTCCGACACTCCGTACTGTTCACAGACCTCACGGGTAGTCATTGTCTGCTTGTCGGGGTCAAGTATGGAGAAGCCTTGAAGGAGACCTATGAACTTTCTCCCGAATCCCTCCAGCCGTGAGTCGAGCTTTGTTTCCAATTCCTTTATCATCCGGCAGAAGGTCTTGAACTCGTGCGAACTGATCATAGGGCGGGAACTTTTTTGTACCTATTCTTTATTTCCTCCAGCACGGCCTCGCTCCATTTGAGATTGAGGCGACGGATGGCTTTCAGCAGAGGAGGAAGATGATAGAACACCTCCCGGCCACGCTCTATCCAAGTGAGCTGGTAGCGTCGGCGCATCCTCTGGAGCTGACGGGTTGACATGTGCAGCAGACGGGCTGCCATAGCATTGGGGATTGGCGAGATTGAGGATAATTCATCCTTTTCCTCCTTCGCCTCTTTCTTCTTCCTGTCCTCTTTGGTCAGGAGGGCGAGTATCAGCGACAGGGTTTCTTCGAGAGTGACCGTGCGCTGATAGAGCATTTCCAGTGTAATCTGTTGTTCCATTCTTTTTCGGATTTAGTGTTACGCTGGCAAAGTTATATAGAGGCCGGAAGGTCACTTGGGAACGTTACGGGAACGTTCCCGAAAATAATTTTTGGATAGGAAAAGACAAAGCGCCGGCCATTGATATATAGCCGACGCTCCGTCAACGGGTTAGCTGTATATCAACTGAAATCGAGACTGCCGAGATTTTTGGCGAGATTTTCCATGTCGTGACTGATTTTCTCGTTTGTGATACGGGCGTAGATCTGCGTCGTCTGGATATTTGTGTGGCCGAGCATCTTGCTCACCGACTCAATCGGCACACCTTTTCCGAGCGTCATCGTCGTGGCGAATGTATGTCTCGCCAGATGAAACGTGAGGTTCTTCTCGATGCCGCAGATGTCCGCAATCTCCTTGAGATACGCGTTTGTCTTTTGATTACTGAGAATCGGCAAGAGTTCACCGTCGAGGTATTTGCCCTCATATTTACGGAGGATTTTCTCTGCCATTGGCAGTAGTGGGACATTCACGTTGGTCTTTGTTTTTTGACGGTGGGTGACTATCCATAGTTTGCCGTCGAACATTTTCTTGATGTTTTCGGCTCTTAGTTGGGCTAAGTCGGAATATGCAAGGCCGGTATAGCAGGCGAAGATGAAAACATCGCGTACTTGGTCAAGACGGGGAATGGATATTTCTTTTGTAGCGATTGCTATCACTTCGTCTTCCGAGAGATAGCCACGGTCAACCTTCTCCTGAGTCATTTTATATGACAGGTAGGGGTCGGGGAATGATATTCCATCCCGCTGTGCCTTGATGATTACCATGCGCAGCAGTTGAAGGAATTTATAGACGGTGTTCTGTCTGCACTTATACTTCGTGGCGAGGAAGACCGCAAAGTCGGTGAGAAATTTCGGTTTCAGCTCGCGTAGAGGAATATCAGTGCGATTGTATTTCTCCTTCATGAACTCAACCACGCGACGCTTGCAGCGCTCGTATTTCTGATAGGTCTTGTCGCTTCGGTTGATGCCGATCATCTTTTTGGTCTCTGCAAGAAACTCATCATAAATCGGCATGAGCGATTCTGCCTTTGCAGTGACGCCCATATAGGCGTTCTTCACCATCTCGGCTGTGACGTAGCCGTGGGTCTTCTGCAACTCATAGTAATGGTCTTGAAGAACGTAACGTATTTCTTCGATACGTTTGTTGAAGTCGAGTATTTTTTGAGTGCGGCCTATGGCTTTGGCCGCCTTTGAATCCCATAGCTCCGGCTCTATGCTCAGAGTGGAATTCAGACGCTCGTATTCGCCGTTGACAGTAATGCGTATGACAATGGAGCATTTGCCGTCGCGGTTTACCTGATTTCGACGAATAACGAACATCACTTTGAATGTGTTCTTTTTCATCTTTACGTTGGATTTAGTGTCATCATTTTCCGCTTGTAGGCGGTGGATGCAATGATAACGAGTTTGACATCAAGATGGATTGGACACTTCAAAGCCTAAATCAGGACATATCAACGACATAGCCTTATTTTAACATCCAAGACATACCACGGACAGTGAATCTTGTGGTGATATTCAATGGATAGGATTACCCTGGCTCAAACAACCTCGGACATGGGGATTAACATTTCAGAGATCATTATCTAAAATGTCGCCCATATTCCGGGATATGTCTTAATTGAGTCGCAGTAATTGGCTGTTTGTCATTAAGTTGCAATGGTATTTGGCACTAAAACGGCACTAAAATCGGACAATACGGCCTTTAGTGCCTAAAAATGACGCTTATTTTCCGAGTTTCGTCCGAGTTATGTCTTTGTAATTTGCTGGCTACTATATGTTTGGAGCCGTATTTGGCGCTATTTTGGCACTAAAACCTATCGGAAAATTCTTAGTGCCATTTTAGTGCCAAAACTATGTCCGGAGAGGTCTTTTCTTGGTCTGATTTCAGTCCTGAGTTGAAAGGAATAGACACGAAAAAACCGCAGAACTATTTGATAGTCTGCGGTTTGTCCGTCGTAGGCTGGTTTTTGTCGCCTTAGGTTGCGGAAAGACAGGGATTCGAACCCTGGGTACCCGTAAGGGTACAACGGTTTTCGAGACCGTCCCGATCGACCACTCCGGCATCTTTCCTTGGTGGTTTGCGAGTGCAAATTTAATAAAGTTTTCGCTCTCGTCAATGTTTTTTCGCGTTTTTTTGATAATTTCGCATCATAAATGGCCGATCGGCGCCGCTTTCATCGTGTGCCGGCCTTCCGGTTTTGTCCTAATTCATAAATTCATAACCATGAAACGTTTTCTCACTCTCATTATCGCTTTAGTCTGTGTCAGCGCCTGGTCAATGGCTGACGATCTGCGCGTTATGTCATTTAACGTGCGTTACGACAATCCTGACGACAAGTCAAACAACTGGCAGTACCGCCGCGACCGCGTGGCGGATGCCATCAATTTCTATGATGCCGATATTGTGGGCACTCAGGAGGTGCTCCGGAATCAGCTCGATGACCTTAAACTTCGCCTCCCTGCCTATAAGATGGTGGGTGTGGCCCGCGAGGACGGTGCCACCAAGGGTGAGTATGCCGCCTTATGGTACAAGCCGGAGCGGTTCGAACTGGTGGATTCGGGCAATTTCTGGCTGAGCGCCACCCCTGAGGAGGTGGGTTCGCTGGGATGGGACGGTGCCTGTGTGCGCATCGCCACTTGGGCGCGTCTGCGCGACCGCTCTACCGGCCGTGAACTGATGGCTCTGAATACTCATCTCGACCATGTGGGCACTGTGGCCCGCCGCGAGGGCGTGACGCTGATTCTGGAGCGCGTGGCTGCTATGCGCGGCGATCTGCCTGTGGTGGTGACCGGCGATTTCAACTCTACGCCCGACAGCGATGTGGTGGCCCATATCACCGGCAAGGATGTCCCGGGTCATCTTACCGACACGCGCACGGCCTCGTCTCTGACCTACGGGCCGGCATGGACTTATCACGAGTTTGGCAATCTTCCCGTAAGCGAGCGCTCGCTGATTGACCATGTGTTTATCGGCGGCCCGCTGACAGCCCGCTCCTACGGTGTGCTGGCCGAGACCAACAACGGTCTCTGGCTCTCCGACCATTGCCCCGTCCTGGTAAATCTGATCTGGTAATCCGAATCATTCCACATAACGCAACGCGGGCTCCGATAATTCGGAGCCCGCGCGGTGTATCGTAGGGGGTGGATCAGGGGGCTGTGACGGCTATTCGCTTGGCCTGGGTCTGGAGCTCGTGTCCGTCGGTCGTTACGGTGGCACGGTAGATGTAGATGCCTCGGGCCACGCGTCGGCCGGCCATGTCGGTGAGGTCCCAGGTCACTGGGGCGGAGTTGAACATGTCGGAGCGGTCGGTGACTGTGGTGGTCCACACGCGGTGGCCGAGCATGTCGTAGATGTCGAGGGTTACGGTCATGGGCTGGTCGGGGCGGTTGTGGCTCACGTAGAAGTTGGCATGGTCAATGGCGGGGTTGACGTCGGTGAATATGTCGAAGAGCTTGGGCTGTGCGCCGTGTTCTACGAAGAAGCTCAGGGTGTGGGTGGCGGAGTTGTCCGAGGTGTCCCACACGCGGAAGGCGAGGGTGTGGTTGCCTTCGCTGAGTTCGCTCATCGGATAGGCGATGGTGCCTGAGGTGGTGCCGTCGGGCGAGGGGGTGTAGTAGAGCGGGAGGTCGTTGAATGTGCGGCGGTCATCGAGTTTGAGGGTCATCTGGTGGCCGAGTCCTACCATTGACATGTTGATGCTGACGTCGTCCGACACGCGGGCTATGAACATGGGCGATTCGTTGACCGTGCTGCCCGGGGTGAAGGATTCGTGATTGAGATAGGCGTATTCGATTACCGGGGCACGGTCGTCGGCCGATGCGGTATCGTCGTAGCCGTAGACGTAGATGTCACGGTTGCAGCCTATGGCGTCGGTGCCGTCGCCGGTCCAGGCATACATGTTGACGGCCCCCGGACGGAAGTTTTCAGAGATTTCCGAGGGCATGGCCACGGTGATGTCGAAGTGGCCGCCGCTCACCTGTCCGCGGCCGGTGAAGAGTTTGTGGCCCTGCTCCTCGAAGGTCACCTGACGGCCTTCGGTGTGGCGGTCGGGGAGTCCCATTGAGGTGGTGGAGTATTCGGCGTCGTAGATGGTGAGCGAGAGTGAGCCGTTGAAGTCGGTCATCACGTTGCCGGCGGGGTCGACGACAGATCCGGTGAGGCGCGCCATCTGGCGGGCCATGAGGGTGCACTGCGCGTCGGGGGTCACGTCCTGACCGTCGATGGTCTCGAGGACAACGCGGGCTTCGGGCATGGTAAGTTTCATGGCCGGGTCGCCGAGCAGGCCGAATCGCAGACGGGTCGTGGCGGCCTGGTTGCTGACGCTGCGCACGGCGTTTTTGGCATCGGCCAACATTTCGCCGATAGTGGGCATCGACCCGTCGGACCGGCGCACGAAGGCCGCACCGCCCATGGCGGCGGCCATGTGGCCGTTGTCAGTGATGAGGGCCTTGCGTGTGGGTGCGATGGCGGCAATGACGCCGCCGTTGGGGTTGAAGCCCATCGACTCGGCGCCGCTCATGTCTGGGCCGTCCCAGCGCATAAACGAGCATGTGGCGGCAAACATCACCGGCAGGCGTCGGTTATACATATTGTCGATGTCGCTCATGGTGAGGATATCTTCGTCGGCCAGGAAGCGCTCGGCGCCATGGCCTATATAGTTGATCCAGAGGGTGCCGTCGTCAATCATGCGGTGGAAGCGTTCGCGGCCGCCGGTGCAGGTGCCGTTCTCTATGGGGAAGGCGTCGATGTAGACCTTGGTGTAGGACATCTCGATGCCGTTGGCTATCATGCGAGCCTGCTGCTCCTCGGAGTGGTCCATAAACACGCCGTTGTTGGCGTTGTCGGCTATCATCACCATCTGGTTTTTCCACTCGGAGCCGGCAGATGAGTTGGTGTAGCTGTAAAGCTTGTCGACGAACGTGCGGGCCTGGCGGAGGTTGCGGGCCGGGATGCGGCCCAGGGCCACTGAGATGCGCGACTGGGCAAGGTTGGTGCCCGAGTTGTCGTCGAGCATCGCCATGATGTCGTCGGAGCAGTAAGTGCCTGTCTCGCTGAAGCTGTCGTCACTCTGCCATGTGACCACGAAAGGCCCGGTGCCGGATTCGGCGGTGCAGAGCGAGCGCTGGTCGTAGGTGGCGCGGCCGAAGAGGAGCACATAGCGCAGGGGATGTCCGGCGGCGTTGCCGCGGTCATAGAACATCTTGAACATGCGGCGCAGGCCGTTGACATCGCGCGATCCGGAGGAGAATTCGTTGAAGGCTTCGTCCTGGTCAATGACCAGCACGTTGAGCGGTGCCGAGGCCGAGGAGCGGTGGAGGCGCGCCAGGCGCTCGGCCTCGCCGGCCCAGTCACGCGGAGTGACGATGATCATGTCGGGGGTGTCGGTGATGCCGTGGAGGTTCTGGTTGTTGACAGAGCCGACTGATTGCGGCGAGGGCACCGAGGCTTCCTGGGGGTTGAAGGCAACGTAGCGGCGGGTGCCGGTGTAGGGGTTGGTGAAGCGTATGCCGCCGTCCTGGGCGCGGGTGTTCATGGCGCGTATGTTGAGCGGGTCAGTGACATCCCACACTATGGTCTGATCATCGGCGCCGGCCACAAATACGGTGGTCCGCGAGGCGTCGAAGGCTATCCGTCCGCGGTCGAGGGCTATCGCGCGGCGGTAGTTGACGGTGATATTGTCGAGATTTGCGGCGCTGACCGCACCGTTGCTCTGATAGGTCACGCCGATGGTGAGTTTCTCCGATTCAACGGGGAATGTGTTGGTCATTATGGTGCGTGAAGCGTAATTGGCGCCGTTGGCGGCGAGATTGCCGGGCGAGCCGAGCTGGGTGCCGTTGGCTGTGAGCTGAACGCGCGAGGCCGATGTGGCAGCGGCCACAAAGGTCACCTGTGTCCACACTGACTCGCGGTCGGTGATGCCGGTGAGCTGAAAGTTGAACTGGCGCGAGCGGGTGAACTTGAAATCCTCGCCCACGAACATCGAGCCGGAAGTGCCGATGTTGGTGAGGTCGGTCTCATGGAAAAGCCTCTCCACGAAGTCTGTGGCGGGGGCGGCTGCCATGTCGGGTTCGCCTTCGGACTGCACCTCCGGAGGATTGTCGGCCGACTCGGTGACGAAGTAATAACCCATTGATGAATATGGGTTAAGCGTTACGGTCTGACGCTGCGCGGAGGTTGACCATGTCTCGGGCCCTTCGCCATAGAAATAGATGCCGCGGGTAGTGCGGCAGGTGGCCACCTGCGGAAGATCGTCAACGTAGCCTGACTCCGTAAGCCTGTCGCTCAGGCGCTTGCCGCCGTAGCCATAGATCCTGACACGCGACATGTCAGAGTAGCCCCACTGGCGCAGCGTGGCTGCCGATATGAAATGCAGGCCCGATTCCTTGATCCCGATTTTGGTCCATCGCCCCTCGGAGAGCACCGATTGCGCGGCATATCTGCCGCCGTCAAACGCCGAGGCCTCGAAGCCTCCGGCTGCCACCGTGGCCGCCAGCGTCATGACTATGGAGAGAATATAGCGTGAAATGATGTTCATTATAGCATAGAGTATTACGTTATAATAACGTAGGACGCTCTTCTATATTGCACCGCCCGTTTTTTCTTCATATATTTGCCATGACCAAACATGAAATCCAAGTTCAAAGCTATGCGACGAATTCTCACCGGCCTTCTGGCCATCATCATGATTTCCGCTGTGTCACGGGCCAAGTCTCCCATGAGCGAATTTAACGGAGGCATGGGCATCACCTATCTTTCCAACTCGCCTGACACTCACATCATCGACAGTCTCCACGCCGATCTGGCTGCCGCCCGCACCGCCGCCGACTCCGTGTCGGCTCTCTACGATATATTCGACCTGTCGCCGATACGCGACCGCCAGGCCATCGGCGAGCAGCTATTCGCTACGGTCATGCGCACCGATGACATCCCGATGCAACTCGACGTGGCGCGCCGTGTGCTCGCCGCCTATGTGGGGTCAGGCCCCGATCGGATGGAGGAGCTGATCAACATCGTCGCCCTTATGCCGCGCTCCGACGAGCAGGTGGCCACCCTTTCGTTCATGCGCTCTAAAATGCTGCGCGAACGCATTGACCGCCTCGACGAAGCCGGCCGCTGGAACGAGATCCACGCCATCATAGCTGACCGTATGGAGGACAGTAACGACAAGAACGAACCCTATACCCGCGTGGAGATGCTCTTCGCTCTCTGCCGCTTCCTTCAGAGTTCCGTACCCGGAGATGTCCTCACCCAGTATATTACCGAGCTTGGCGAGGCCATTGACAATCTCCCTTACCGCCTGTATATGTATGAGAACGACTACTACGTCAACGCCGCCTTCATATACACCTCGGCCGGTATGCCCGAGCATGCCGTTGCCGCCGACCGCAAGCTGCTGTCGCTTATCGCCGAATTGGAAATGGACAATGCGCGCAGCAACCACAGTTTCCGCACCTACGACATCTACCGCTACCAGATCTACCGCCGCATGCTCAAAAACGCCGTGGCTCTCACCCCCGAAGAGATCGAACAGGCGTATAAAGCCTTACTCCACCTGGTGGAAATCAACACCGACGTGGCCGAGGAATTCAACACCAACCGCCGAGCCGAAATCTACTACCGCATGGCCAAAGGCGACAACGCCGGCGCACTCGCAATCCTCAACCAGGTGATAGAACTTCCTGAAAACAAAGATTACCGCATCCATCTCCTCCCCATTATGTTCAAGGCGTCCAAGGCTCTCGGCGATACCCGCGCCATGAGCTATGCGGCCTCCAATTACATCGAGATGCTCGAATCACTCCTGGCCGAACGCAACGAAGCACAGAACCGCGAAATCAAAGTATATTCCGAACTCCAGCGCCTCAAAGATGCCCAGTCGCAACTTGAGATGCGCAATCGGCTTCAGAAAAAAGACTACTCGAAAAACACCTACATCTGGACCATCATCCTCTCGATTGTATTCATTATCATCATCATCTGGATGTTTTTCGTGTACCGCAAGCGCAAAATCCTAACCCGCAACCTCGAACGCTCCAACTCACTCCTCATCAACGAGCGTGACAACCTCCAGCGCATGCAGAAAGAACTCATAGCTGCCCGCGACCACGCCCGAAAAGCCGACCGCCACAAAACTGAATTCATCAACAATATGAGTCACGAAGTGCGCACACCGCTCAACGTGCTCGTGGAATGTAGCCACATCATAGTCGACAACGTCGAGGACTCCAAACGCAAATACCTCGAACGATTCGCCAACATGATCGACATCTCGGCCGACATGCTCCGCGCCATTGTCAACGACGTGCTCTCCATTGCCGAGCTTGAAAACTCGCAGACCGAAGTAACACAGAAACCCACCTCGGTCAACTCCATCTGCAACATCGCCGTAAACTCCGTGCGCAAGCACTGCAAACCCGGAGTCACCATGACCTATGCCGACGCCGACAAACCCGACATCAACAACCTCACCGACCCCGCCCGTGTAGAACAAGTCCTCATCAACCTCCTCAACAACGGTGCAAAATTCACTGACCAAGGCTCCGTGACCCTCTCCTACACCCTCAATCACGACCAGACCATCACCTTCGCCGTCACCGATACCGGTATCGGCGTACCTCCCGGCAAAGAAGACATTATCTTCGAGCGCTTCGAAAAACTCTCCAGCGCCACCGAAGGCACCGGCCTCGGACTCAACATCTGCCGCATGGTAGCCACCCTCCTCAAAGGCACCGTTAAAGTCGACACCACCTACAGCGAGCAGGGCGCCCGCTTCCTCTTCACCATTCCCCGCTGATCCTCCCCCGAGAGCCCCTCCCAACGCCTCGCTGTCTGAAAGACTCAGTCCAGTGGGCGTTGTAACTGTCTGGAAATCAATATAAACAGAAAATATATAGCAAAAAATGTAAAAACATTTGCACAATCCGCATAAAACCCCTACCTTTGCAGAGCAAAATCCAAGGTGCCATAGCTCAGTTGGTAGAGCAAAGGACTGAAAATCCTTGTGTCACTGGTTCGATTCCCGTTGGCACCACAGAAAATCAGAGAGTTACAGAAATGTAGCTCTCTTTTTTTATGTTCTTCTTACTTGAAAACGCCTACGGATGCGCAGACTGTGTAAACCAGCGTGTAAACCGTGTCAACCACAGTATAGTTGCCATTATTTTAACAACCGTTTTTTACATTGACTCCTTAAAGGGTTGAAGAAGTAACAAAGGACGCCTATTCAGTTCCTTGCTAAAGATACCAAATCTCATAAAACATTAACGGCTCTGTTCCAATAGGTTCAGAGCCTTATTTGTTTAGCAATCATCCAAATCTCTTGGATAGAGATACTATTCCAAATGCAAAAATATAAAAAAAACTTGACATAGAACGCATCTGACAACAACTTTTATTATAATTTGTTCGAGAATAGTGCTATTTGTTTAGCAAAATTTCCGATATGGCAAGTTTAATTCTCTGATATGCAATCATATATATAATATAAATTTCTCTATCCAAGAGAGACTGCCCAATAAAGCTTAATTCCGATATATGGGATCTATAAAAAATAATGTCCCCATTGCGGCAGTGCCTAATGGCGTTGGCGACGCCGTAGGCGTACCTAAAATGCATTGGTTTGTTGCGATTGTGAAAAATAATACTGAGAAATTCGCATCGGAGAAGCTTGAAAGATTGGGATTTAAGTCGTATCTTCCAACTCAGAAGGAAACTCGTGTTTGGAGGAATGGAAAACGTGCGATAATTGAACGGGTAGTGATTCCTTCAATCATATTTGTCAATTGTACAGAAGATGAAAGAAAAGAAATTGTCAATCTGCATTTCATCAATAGATTTATGACGGATAAGGCCGGAACTTCAACCAACAATTTTAAGCCCCTTGCTGTAATACCGGATTCACAAATTAAGACCCTTCAATTTATGCTTGGGAATTCCGATACTCCTGTTACGATAACATCTCGTCCGTTTATAAAAGGTGACAAGGTTCGTGTTATTAGGGGAAAACTTAAAGGATTGGAAGGCGAAGTAATGGATTTAGACAAGGATAAGACTGAATTGGTGGTCGGACTTGATTTTCTCGGTTGCGCGAAATTAACAACAGATACCATTAACGTCGAGGTGATAAAATAAAACAAACAAGGATATTACAGATCTCTAAAAGCCTTTTCTTATGGACAAGTACATTGAATATCTATCCAACCTCCCAAATGATTGTTTGCATATTGCGAAGTCATTTGCCTCTGACAACAATTCTCCTAAGATTGAGTCTGCACATCTTTTTAGGGCTCTTCTTCATAAGGATATGGGGTTGGCAGAATATATTGAGAACACTTTGGATAGTGATTACTATTATCTTTTGGATTGGGCTGACATGAGGGTTCGTCAAGCACCGAAATCAGCCTATCCAATGAAAGAAATTGCGTTATCCACAGAGGCTAAAAGTGTAGTAAAAGAGGCGCAACGATTAGCAGAAAGTCTTGGGCAAAGTAATACAGATATCAGGTTTGTCCTTGCTGCTGTTGTTTCTCCGGGTGTGGGTTTTTCTGCTGATCAACTTAAAACGTTACCTCTTACAACTCAGGATATTCTTAATGATTTAGGGGGCAAGGAGCATATTGATTTCTCTGCCAGTTCAAATATATTGTCTAAATCATCCAATAAAACAAATTCGGATGAAGAATACATAGTTGAACTCTTCAATGAATTGGTTGAAGAACCTATTCTTGGCTTTGATGTCAAAATCCGCTCAATGATTGAAACTCTGTCGAGAAAAGATAGAGCAAACATCATAATTGTCGGAGAAACAGGTGTTGGCAAGAGTAGCCTTATCTATAGTTTGCTGCAGAAAGTTAAGGCTGACGAAGTTCCTGCTTCATTAAAGAACTTACATCCCTTTGAACTGGATTTAATTGGCATTTCACAAGGTGTAAGTTATAAAGGCGAGATAGAAGATAGATTCAAAAAGCTTCTAAGCGAAATGGGGAATCATCCTCATCCAGTTCTCGTTATTGAGAATTTTAGTCGAGTTATGGATAAGCAGTCTCTTTTGAATGGCATTTTATCAATTCTAAAGAAACAATTGTCCAAAAATAGATTGCAAGTAATCCTGACCACAACGGTTGATGGATATACTAAAGATATTGAGAAAGATAAGGAGCTCCTTTCATATTGCGAAAAAATTAGTGTAGAAGAACCTGATGAGGCTTTAGCCGTAGAGATTCTTTCGAGTAAGACACCCTTATATTCAGAATTTCATAATATAGACCTGGCTGATGGCGTGGTGGAGGACATTGTGCGATTGGCTAAACGTTATATGCCGGAAAAAAGTCTGCCTTCCTCCGCTATTGATTTGCTTGACCGGGCTATGGCATCGGCAAAGATTGACAATGAACTTGGTGAAAAGGACAATCCTAAATCGGAATTAGACAAGGAATATATCCGAGACGTTGTCGCTGGCATGACTGGTTTACCAATAGGGAATATACAGTCGGAGGAACGGGAAAAGCTCTCTAATGCGGAAGAAATAATTCATCGGCGTGTGGTAGGACAAAACCATGCTGTAAAAAGTATTCTTGATGCTATCTATGAATCACGTTCAGGCTTAAACAAGAAGGGTCAACCGATGGGCTCGTTCTTCTTTCTTGGACCGACCGGAACCGGTAAAACGGAGTTGGCAAAATCTCTTGCTGATTTTTTATTCAATGATGAAACAGCGATGCTTCGTTTCGATATGTCAGAATATAAGGAGGAACATTCAGTCGCACTCCTTTACGGAGCTCCTCCGGGATATGTCGGATATGAGGAGGGTGGTCTGCTGGTCAATCAGATAAGACAACATCCTTATTCTGTTGTACTCTTTGATGAAATTGAAAAGGCCCATCGTTCTGTATTTGATCTCTTCCTTCAGATTCTCGATGAAGGTAAACTCCATGATCGTCTTGGTAGAGTTGGAGATTTCTCAAACGCCCTGATCATATTCACGTCAAACATTGGTAGCGACTATATCTTCAGGTCATTTGAAAACAAACATATTCCGACTCATGACGAGATGCTTGAAGTAATGCAAGGTCAATTCCGTCCAGAGTTCCTTGCCCGACTTACAGAAATTCTACCTTTCTCACCTATAACCGAAGAGATGATTTACAAGATATTTGACATTCATATCAAAAATCTTGTAAAAGCGCTGGCCAATCAGGATATTAAACTTGAAATTGACGATTCAGCCAAGCAGTATATAACTAAAGTGGGGTTCAACACCCACTATGGCGCACGACCGGTTTTAGGCATAATCCGCAAAGAAATCCGCAGACCGCTTTCAAAGATGATAATCGCCGGAGATATTTCTGCCGGAGATACTGTCATTATGAAGCATGACCCTGAAAAGAATGAAATGGTTTGGGAGATTGATTCGTAAAGTTACCGGGAGAGAAAAATCTTTAGATATTTCATCGTATACCGAAGAAACAGAAACAAAAAAACTTAATATTAATAAACGAAAAATGGCAAAGAAAACTGTAATCACCAAAGTCCTCGATGCAAACGCTCAGGATGGTGTTATAGAGTTTCCTCAGAACAGGACACTCTATGTAGATCAGTTTACTGATAATGCGCCAAACACTGACGAGGAACGTGAGGGTTTCAGGCCTAAGAACCTCAATGATGTCTTTGAGCATTATCAGCCCTCTAAAGAGGGAATCGCTCTAGAAACAGAAGAGGGGGGTTCCGTTTACGAGGACTTCGAGTTCCATCAGATTAAGGATTTCGAAGATGATCAATTAATCGGGCAAAGCGAGTTGCTTTCTGAGAAGAAAGCCAAAATTGATGCGTACAATGCTATCATTCGTCAGCTTCAAAAGAATAAACCGCTTCGCAACGCACTCAAAGATCCCGGTTCAAGGGCCAGTTTGTTAAACGTTCTCAAATCTCTGATGGCAGAGATTGAAGAGGCTGAATAATCTTAAGCTTATGGCAACAGAAGAACCGAAAGTGAACAGTGCTGCCGAAGAGCAGTTGCAGTTCAGAGGGGCTGAAGCCTCTGCCAGTCATGCGGAACTTCTTCAGTCCGGATTGAAGGGCCTTGATAAGTATGGCGGGTTCCAACTAATTAAAGGACTTATCAAGGGCGCTGAGAACATGGATCCTCGTCGTAAAGCAGTTAAGAACATTTTCTTGAGTGACTCTACTTATGAGGATACTCGCAAGAAATTCAAAAATGAACTTGCAATGTGGATTGACATCCTCGAATCCGGTGGCGAAGATCCTATGCAAATCATTGATATGTGTACTGAGAAATGTGAAAAAGCAGAGGAGAATCTCAGCAACAACCTTTTCAACGTGCATGAAGAAATCAAGGCACTCGAAGTAACTTATCGCGCACTTGATTCATTTTTTGCAAATGCCGGTCAATCAAAAGTTGATTGCATTACACTGATGAATGTTGAAAAGGCAGAACTTGAATCTCACGATTCAGAGGATACCGTCGCCGTACGCGATGAACTCGAAAAATATTATGATCGCCTGAGCCTTAAGAACAACTATAGTCTCATGGTAATCCCCGGTTATATGGGCGATAGTGATACCGTAAGGATGTGGGCTAAAACGGCATATCGCAACAAGGTACTGATGGTTACAGATTTCAAGGATAGCCTCAATTTCAGTATGTTGAAAGAAGAGTTGGACGATGCAAACCTTCAGGGTCAGGACGTGCAGCTTGCGAATGTCATTATGACCGCCAATTATATACTTGGACGTAGGAAGTCTGAACTTGCGAAGGAGGATGACGATACCTACATTCCGGCTTCTGCCGCCCTTGCAGGTCGCATGACTAATACAGATGAAGTTGTAATCGCTCAGGGTGTGGCCGGTAAGAAATACGGTACTCTTAGTAATGTAAAGGGCGCACGTATGGAAATGCGTAAATCTGAAATTGCAGCAATCATCGATCAAGGCGTTGTTCCTATCGTAGAGGAAGATGGCCGCGTTATGGCTTTCTCAAATCGTTCACTTTACAATGGGGCTACTCTTGGGCTTCAGGAATATCCGATTGTTCGCGTATTCGACTGGATTGGCAAGGTATTCCAGAACTTCTTCAACGATGAAGCATTTATCAACTGGAACTCGGCTGTAAAAGGCGAACTTCAGCAGGCGATTCACGATTTCCTTAGCGACTATAAAGGACCAGGCAAGCTGATTGAAAATTACAACCTCAAAGGCATCACACAAGATCCCAAAACTAAAGACATCTCTGTTCAGGTTGAACTTAAACCGTTCTTCGCCGCTAAGAATTTCCTTATTGAACTGACAGGTCATAATGGCACTGCCGGAGTTGATTGGGAACAGAATGTTCAATAAATTCGACACTACACAAAGTTATCAACTTTAATAAATCATTATTCAAATGGCAACAAGAACCGCAACTATTTCCGCCGATGGTATCCAGGAGCGCGAAGTGATCTTCGTCAAGTACGAACTCAACCAGCAAACTGACGTAGAAGGCCAGCCCACCGGAACAACCCGTGGTGGCAAAATCACAGTTAAAGTGAAGTCCAACGATGACGGCAACACCGACATTCTCGAATGGATGATTGATACCTATATGAGTAAATCGGGTACCATCTCCTTCCCCAACCGTCAGGGTGGCGAGATGAAACACCTTTCCTTCAAGGAAGGTTATGTAGTAGAATACGCAGAGACCTACGACTCAACCAACAGCCTCCTCCAGTATGAGGAGTTCACCATCTCCGCTAAGGAAATTGCCATCGGCAATGCCCGTCACAATAACCGTTGGACAATCGACAATTAATCGACGGACACTACCAAGTATTTCAAAGGGGGTAAGTCCCCGATTTACCCCCTTTGAATCAATAAACTATCCAATATGGCTCTACACGGAAGTTTGAAAATTGGCGGACGCACCTACGGAGTTGTAGAATGTGAATATAAATTCGAGCAGACCGTTGATGACACCGGCAAGCCGACATCCCGTCCAAAAGGAGGGCTTATTACAATTGTAATTCCTTCTACGAACGATGATGATATGTTCTTCTATAACTGGATGTTCCATAAATCAGAGGTGAAAGCGGGTATCATACGTTTCCGACTGTACTCAAACGAGAACAAGATCAGTTATAAAACTGTAAGTTTTGCCAATGCCTATTGTATTGAATTGCGCGACTATTTCAACGATCATGATGCCAAACTGATGTATACGACCATCAGGATTTCGGCACAAGTGATCAGAATAGGTGCATCCAATTCTTCAACATTCACCAATGCATGGACAAACGACCCGGTTGAAATGATAACATCCAATCTTGGCGAATATGTCCGCGATGCAATCGCTGAAAAGATAAATCCGCTTTAATCCCTATGTCCACAACTATTTCAAGATTTACGCTTACAATTGATGATGCCAAGTCAGAGAATTTTCTGATAGAAGTGGATGGCGAGTTGTTCAAATTGGACAATTTTGTGCTGACGCAATGCCTCATGCAACCTAACACACTTCGATTCCGTATGCGAAAAGGGCCGCGTGAAGATGGTTCCGAACCTCAGTTCAAAACTTGTGGCAGCATCATAGGCAAGGATGTTATATTAAGTCTTGAAACAGAAAATTTCGAGAAGCTCTCTACTTTAAAATCTGAAGGCGAAAAGACTGAAGAAATCAAATTTAAGGGAATCATTACGTCAATAAGCGGCTCTCGATCAATGTCAGAATACAGCCTTGACATTGAAGCAAAGAGTTACGATGCGTTATTGATTGATAATCCGACATGCAAATCCTTTGAGAACAAGACACTCAATGATATTGTGGAGGATATAGTTAATGATTATGCGAATTTGATTGACGCTAAAATTGATGCACGATTTACAGATACTCTTCCCTACACTGTTCAGTATAATGAAACAAACTACCAGTTTCTGCTTCGGCTTGCTCAGAGATTCGGAGAATGGATATATAATGACGGAGAGCATCTGATATTTGGAAATTTACCGCAGGGTGAGCCCGTAACCTTAGGCTATCCTGATAAAGATATAACGGCATATAATGTCGATTTGAAGATACAGCATACAGCGTTCAGTCATGTGGCGTCATCATACAATTCATACGATTCCAATACAAAAGGGGGTGTGGAAGAAATGGAACGTGAATACAATAATCTCGCAGATGCAGTATTCAATGTAGCCCGTGACCGCATGAAGAAACCTACACTTCAAAACCTACATTCCGGCGGTTTTGCTGATAAGGACGGAAAAACAACGGTGTTGAATGTCTCCACAAAAACACAGGCTCGTGGTGAAAAGGCCGGGATGCTTGTGTATTCCGGAACCACTTACTGCTCTAAGCTGAAGATTGGCAACACGCTTATCATACAAGACAACTATCTTTCAAATGATTTGGCGGGTAATGTAAGTGAAGTAGACCAAGATGAAATTTTGATTACTGAACTTATTCACTTCTTTTCAGCGGACGAAATGTATTCCAATAGTTTCGTCGGCATCCCGGCGGCGTGTGATTATCCGCCCTATTCTAACAGCGATATTTTCCCTGTCGCTACTTCTTGTCGTGCAAAAGTAACTGATACCGAAGATCCCAAACGCCTCGGGCGTATCAGGGTGCAATTCGACTGGCAGGCTCAACTTGGAGAAAATTCAGATGGCGAACAGATGATGTCACCTTGGCTTCGTCTGTCACAGCCATACGCCGGCGGGGGTAAAGGATTCAGTTTTATTCCGGAGGTAGGCGAGGAAGTAATGATTGACTTTGAGGGAGGCAACGCCGAGCGCCCTTATGTCAAAGGCACTCTGTATAACGGTGTGGAAGATCCTGACGGGGCATGGTTGCCCGGCAATAATCAGGTAAAGGCAATACGTACCCGCAACGGTCACACCATTGAGATCTGGGATGAAGGTGAAGGCGGTTACATACGCATCTACGACAACGAGAAAGAAAACTATATCCTCACATTCTCGACCGATGAGAAACTCATCAAACTTGAATCGACCGGCAATATAGAACTCTACGCCAAAAACGACATTATAATGCATGCCGGCCATGATATAAACGCATCAGCTGACAATGATGTGTTTATAGCTGCCGGACACGATATGCAGCGCACTGCTGACAACGATATCCGCGAACATGCCGGAAACGACCGTTCGACATCAGTCGAACGTAATGATTCGTTGACCGTTTCGCAAAATCAATTCATACGGATTGAAGAAAACAAGGACGAAGAAGTTACGCATAAGCTACAGTTAACAGCTGAGAATATTCGTACAGAAGCGAAGGACAAGTTGCTTGAATATTCCTCAACCCATCACATGAAAGCATCACAAGACCTTGCGGTTAATGCTTCGAACCGCATTGACATAAAGGCTTCTCAAGTTAAGACAAACTAATGGCGGATTCATACGTTTGCTCCAAGGCTAAAATAAAATGTTCGTGCGGAGACCGCATTTCCACACTTACAGTATTTCCCGACAGGACTATTTGGCTTACCGGAGAACCGCAGGCAAATATCAGTGACCATATTCCGATGCGCAATATAGCTCCGTTCGGCAGGTGCCATACAACCCGATATCCTGCAACAGGAGCAGCAACGGCTGCCGCACACGGGAAACTCACGCCTATGCCGTGTGTTCCGAATACGCCGTTTCCTTGGATGGGCGGAAAAAACGATGTGCTGTTAAAAGGTCAACCGGCATTGCTAAAAACATCGAAATGCAAATGTGTATGGGGCGGAACTATCACCATTACATTCGACGGACAAAACACCGGGACCGGCAAAGATTTAACAAAATCGCCTGAGGAGGATTGGTCCATGCACCATAGCGAAGGCTCTCTTGATCCCAATGAGATGGAAATCGACGAAGAAACCTTCTCAGTCCTTGACGGTATTCAGACAACTTTAGATGTACTTGGATTTGTGCCCGGACTCGGAGCTTTCCCCGATTTGCTCAACAGCGCAATTTATGCCTGTCGGGGAGATTGGCAAAATGCAGGCCTCTCGCTATTCTCAGCTGTGCCTGGGATAGGAGATGCTGCCGGTGCAACCAAACTGGTTGTAAAAAGCGCAAAAGCAGCAAAAAGCGCAAAAGCAGTTCCGGGTATTATTGGTGTCGCGAAAGGTGAAAAACGAATTATATCCAGAACGGTCGGCAATGTCGAACCAAATCTTAAAGTCGGTAAAGGCGAAGAACGTTTGCTACGTAGAAACGTATCGGGCGAAAAAGCCAATGACTTGTTTTTAAACGACGCCAAAAGACAAGGTAAGCACGGTGAAAAGCCATTTGGTAAAGGCATTATAAAAATACGGCTGACCGAGGAGAAAAAATTTGTCCGCGTACATTGTGCCGATAATCAAAAAAGCGCATGGATGATGGAAAAATCGGAAATAAACGGCCTTACTCCCGCTGAGATCCAAAAAAAATTTGCGTTGCCGCAAGTTCCTACCGAAATATCGGAAGTCACTGTACCCAAAGGTGCGATAATGCGTAAAAGCGTAGCCGCTCATAATGGTTATGTAAAAAACGATATAGGGGGTGGTGGCATACAATATACACTGTTAGATAAAACCCACGAACTGGCGCATTTCCAAAAGTTGACCACTTTAACAAAAAACGCCAGACTTAAATTTTAAAGTGCGACAAGCACTAAAAACAAATCATCGGCCAGTATATAACTCTCTCTACTTGCTCCTGCTATGGCCTCAATAGGTGAAATTAAAGCTGAAAAGTGTTAATCAATCCTCCCGATTAGAGGTTGAAGATCGTCCGCACATTATTTATTTCGGAATTTTTTTTGACGGCACCGGAAATAATATGATTCAGACATCTCGTGCAAAAGCGTTGAAAAAAACTTAATAAATACGATGCTGATATATCGAAAGACCAACTTTTAGAAGGTCATAGCGAACTGGGATTAAACAAAAATGGTGCAAATTCAATAGACGAAGAATTTACTGATAACGACGATTTTTCAAATATTGCGGTTTTGCATAATCTGTATATTGGATTGTCACCGTCCGAGCGCGAAACACTTGAATCGAAATACAATGTGCATATATTCAACATATACGTACAAGGTGTAGGCACAAATGGAGGATGGATTCAAAATTTGGAAGGAAAAGGATTCGGCACTGGCCAAACTGGAGTCACCGCATCGGTGTATGAAGCGATGTCGCTTGTAAATATTGTCATAAAAGGCTTAAATCTGAATCATGAGCTTGACAATCAAATAAATTTTGACGTTTTTGGATTCAGTCGCGGTGCAACTTGCGCCAGAATGTTTTCACCTTGTAAGTCAGTTGTATATGCCTATATGCTCCATCATTACGCGGCAAAAATATCTCAAAATAACTGCGTTTTATATGTGCATTAAATTTTCTTACTTACTTTAGTTTTGACAGATTGTAGAAATTAGCTGATAATGTCATCCCCCGGAGAAATAGCTGCAAAAGCTCCATGCGTTGAAGATCCCTCTGAAAAGGAAGAATGTGCCCTCACCCTGCATATAGGCGTATTTTTCGACGGATCGGAAACGAGTCATGCCTATTCTTCTTTGTGGGCTTCAAACTATTCGCCTCCGACTGAAGATACCCACCGCAGGCTCACACTTATTGTCAATGACTGCGAGGTTCCATCTTATGATGAACTCGTTTATGACGGAATGGAGCAATATGGCCTGCGTCTTGGTGATTTGATGTATTATGTGTTCTCCCGGTTGCATAATCTGCTTTCAGGATATTTGCAGTTTGCTTCAAATCTCACAGTGGAGATTGATACATTTGCAACCGAAGAAGGTTTTTTTGCAGCATCTATTTTCTGCGAGGCAATTGAATCGGGTTGTTTCGACGAACTTCCTCCGTATGGAGAATATGCTCTTACGGATATTAACGGCGCAGGCATCATCGCCGATTTAAAAATGAGGGGAGCAAAAATAGAACTAAAATCTTTCACTACATTCCAGATTCAGAACAATACTTCCCAAACATACGAAGTTGCGTCTACGGAAAATAAGCCGACTAGGAAATCAAAGATCGGGATTAACAAGAAGAATGCGAACATTCCAGATTCTGAAACCGCCGGACAAAGCGACTTATCCGAACGCTTTCACGCAGATGATGTAATGCTTTATGATGAGGAATACATCAATGCTGAATATATCACTTTTAATAACGAACAATCGCTTTTTAAACTTAGAGTTACTAAAACAGAGTACCCCGGAAGTTTCTCTAAATTATCAACGGCAGTCGACTGGATGGAAAATACAGCGCTGTTATGTGACATCGTGGGTTTAACGGCAGGAGTTACCGGCATAGGACTGGTGGTAACAGTACCTTGCGAATTTATATCCTGTGGTCTGAGCGGCTTAAGCGCAATTGCTTGTTTTGGGCTGAGCAGCATGGCCAAAATCGATGGTGACGAGGCACTCGCAAAAGAATACCAAATCAGAGCCACATTTGACGCTGTTGGTTCCATCCCTGTGACCGGAATTATAGCAAAAGTGGGCAAAGGAGCGAAATTCGCCACTAAAAAGACAACAGTCGGTTTAGTTGAGAAATCAATTAATTCCGCGCCGACGAATGTAACAAAACTCCCAACACGCGGAAAGCCGGCTCTAAAGGGGCTTGAAACAAATCCGCATCCTGATGTCAGCTCCGCTTCTGCAATTCAGAAATCAGCTGAAGCAGCAGAACGGAGAGCCCAATTCAGTGTGTTGGAAGGAGGTATGCCTCAGGGCAGATATTTGAAAGTGGCCAATGGCTCAACCATTTTTGAACCGTATTTTACATCTCGCCCGGCGGGAATGGTTTTTGACAGCATTGAGAATTTCGGAGTCAATAATCATTTATTCATAGGCAGCAGTAATTATTACTTCGGAGCCAAAGCCACAGGAAGAAATGTTGCCAATTATCAGCGTGCCGCTTCATCTTCATCAAATGAAAAAGTGGAGCCGATAGAAAACATACATGCCATTGATAACGATTATACTAAGTTTAGCGGTGACTCACAACGTTATAATGTAATAGGAAATATAATTAAACTCGGGGAGATTTACTTAGCCGGACTTAGATTGAGATATTTGAAAATAACTGGAAAAATAGCAGACAAGAGCTATTTTTCTACCATAAAAAAACTATCGGAAACCTATTTTGGTAAATCGTTTAAAAACGAAGATGTGAGAATATTAATTCAAATTTGGTTAAGGCAGAAATGAAAGGAATCGGTTTTTCCATTGAAGATAATTGCGAGTTTTATCTTATCGGCTCTTATTTGAATCTTTCAAATAAAGAAGGTAATATTCCCTTGAATAATTATGCAAAACAGGTGTCGGAATGGGGCGACTACAACGATTTACTATCGATAAGAATCCCCGACGACAGTATTGTAAATCTCAATCTCCGATATAAATCCAACAGTAACCCATTTCTCAACTCTGCAATGATTAATCTCAATGCCGGTGATATTAAGGGGGTATTGATTATCGGCCTTGGCCGTCAAAATGAAATCGTGCTGTGGGATTACACTGAGGAATGTCAACGTATAATCCAAGTAATATATAATGAAAACAAATCGTCTTTGATTAAACTTCGAAACAGACAATATACTTACAAATTATCATATTCTCTTGAAAATGAAATCGCTTTGACCTCTACGTGCATCAAATGGATAGATGGAACGCGCAATAATTTTGTAGATTCTTTGCCCGCAATATATCAAAAACAAGCATTGCCGCATAAAATCGCGTTCAGATTTATTGAAAAATGCAGCAATTTTCAAGCATACGTGTTTTTCGATGAAAATGAATTACGGAATGCATTTGAGCGGTTTTACGGGGCGCATCCGGAGACGAGGGCGGATTTTATCATCAGGATTGATGCGGAGAACAAGAAATATGAATTGGCTCTGTTCCGGCAAGGGTTGAAAGAGCCGGTAGTTATATCCTCAGAGGCTTATCAATTGATTGTATTCAGGAATAAATTTGAGGATTATCGATCAAAGAATTATAATCAGCCTCGCGGGGCCTGGATTTGGTAATCAAGAAACATAACAAAGGAAATATTAAAAACAAAACGATATGACAAACGAAGAAATTTATGACGATGATGAGTTTATCATCAATCTGACTATCGACGGTACTTCATACGAAGAAGTCGAGGTGAAGGTTACAGACCCTAACAAGACTATACGCGATCAGATCGCAAGTATTGTTGCAGTTTTTGAACTGCCTAAGCTCGACAATGGCGGCAATCCTATCCAGTATCTGCTCGGTCAGATAATAGACAATGGCGAAGAGCCGGAAATCCTCGAATTTGAGGATGAGGACGGCCGTGAGCAGGCTCTCATTGACTACAATATCCAGCCCGGTGATCACCTCCATCTAATCTCCGTACCTATCGCAGGTTGACACTAATAAACCACAACTCAATGAATGAAGCAATAAACAATTTCAATCAGAAGGAGTTGTCGGGGCGTGATGCCCGTCTCTGGAAAGAATGGAAGGAGCTGGATTCCCTCTGTGCCAAGAGAAAAGCATCGGCAGAAAACCCTCGCAAGCCATCTCTTTCATATATTATCCGTAGGAAAAACGTCATGGGACTTCCTACCGAGTATGAAATTTTGTACAGAGTTAAATCGATTGTAGGAGTCAAGAACTCTCCGATTCCACGCGAACCGATTTTTGGATATCTTCATAAAATGAGCATTGTTCTGCCCAACAATTATCCATCGGCCGACGGTAATCCCATCTTTACATTCCGAAGCGATATATGGCATCCTAACATTCGCTATTCCGGCAGCTTCAAGGGGCATGTCTGTCTGACAATTAAGGAAATGGGAGTGCTTGCATCGTTGAAAGATTTGGTGCTCCGTGTGGAGAGATACCTTAAGTACCAACTTTATCACGCACAAAACACCTATCCTTATCCTGAGGACCAAAACGTTGCCGAGTGGGTGCGCGAAGAAGGAGAACCTAATGGCTGGACTCGTTTCGGACAAGATATGACGGAGGGAGATCTTGACAAATCGTCTAAACCTATTGAGAAAAACGAAGGCACAACAGTCAAAACTGATAAAAAAATCATAGCTCGCAAGATATGATGAAACGTCTGATCACACTTTTAATAGCAACTTTCTTGGTTTGCTCATCCACATGGGCTAATGAAGAATTCAACATCACTCTTGAAAAAGGGGATGTAAATGGTTATACAAAAGAGTTACCTTATGGCAATATTTCTTTTCGGCTTATAGAATATGGGTACTACTACAGAGTAAACGTTTCAATTGAGAACACTACCATGTCGCAAGCCATCCTTGTTTTCAAGTACAGCCAAGGGGAGAAGGAACTAAAGAAGAATAAGCCCAAAGTAGAATTTAAGAAAACTTATCCCGGGGGTAAAGGTAATCGAAATGTTTTTGGTTGTAAGGAACTAAATCAGCAAGTTTTGTCAATCATTCCACAAGAAAAGGCAGACTTGTTCGAATTTGATGTGTCTGCGACATCTATTACAAAATTAGAACTTCCGATATACTTAGCAGAGTATAATCCCAAACAGTTGACAAAGAAGGGTAGTTATAATATCAATTATAAAATATTAAGTGAAGATATTTTAAGTTTCAACATTGAAATTAAAGGTTGGGATGAGAATGACCCTGAATATGTGGCTGCAAAAGGAGCTGTTGAAGATTTTTTACATTCAATCCAATCTGCTGCATTCTGCAAGAACAAGAAGCATAAACCTTCACTCGCTCAACAGCAGAAGCCATATCAGGAAAAGAAGGACAGCCTTATTAACGTGATCCAGACGATAGTTGATACTAACGACTGGATGTCAGATACTGCCCCATATCAAGCATACAAGGCTTTGCGAGATGAACTTGATAAAGTAAATCTTAATGACCATAATTATGATTGTGGAGGGCATCCGGGCCCCGGTGATCACTCCTGCAACTACTGTTCTTTGAGCGCACAGCAGATTTATCATAGACTTGATGACATGTATCAACTTCTTCGAGCAGGTAAGCTCACCAAAGATGCAGCCGTGAAAGAAGCTCAAGGACTGAATAACTGTTATAAGAAAAATAAGAAACGTAAAAAGGATTCGAGTTATACCGACAAAATCTCCAGGTTTTACAGTAGAATAATCAACTACTAAAATGAGACAGGTCGTATTCCTTTTATCAGTTCTCCTGATGCCACTCTTTGCAAGTGCTAAAGTGGTAAAGGATACTATTTATACTCGCCAGCATGACCAAATCATTCTGACATACGATGTTGCCGTAAACGGGAATAATGTTTTCATTAAAGTTGAAAACAAGCCTCGAATAATACCGAGCGACAACTTGCGTAAAGCATGTAAAGGGGACCTGGATCTGTTGAAGGTCGTGCTATTTGACCGTGTCGGAGATTTCGGCAAGGTAAAATGGAACGGAATGTCTCCTACAGCATTTATGGTGCCGGCCGGCCTTTCATACGACAAGTCAAACGACGGTTTTTATATCTTAGGTGAATCGTCGCCTCTTTCATTCACTAAAAAGGTTGCCGACAAACGGGATATATGTTTCCCATTGTATATTGCCGTATATGAAAAGAAACAAACTTACAAGCTGTTAGGTTCAAGCAACAAGCCATTAAAAGTTTCCATCGGTAAAACTTCGGGAAATATTTCTCATACAGTTCAAACAGGTACTGAAACCGAAATAATTGCAATCCAAAGCAGCGAAGAAGCGGAGGAAGATAACGAAGAGACAGTAAGGGCGCTGAGCAGTATGCAGATGATACGTCAGTTACTTGCCACCGAGACGGAACTGCCCTTTTCGCAGACTCTCCAAATGGAAATATATAATCTTCGCTCCTTGAAAGACAGAGTCAAGGATGCGGCCTTAATGGAGCGAATCAATGAAGTTCTTCTGCTATGCAATGATAAGGAGCGGGAATTGAAGGATGCTCAAAAAGAAGCGTCTTTGACTGCTCAGGCACAGGAACAGGCCCGGATTACGCAACAGAAGGATGAAGAAGAAGCGCGGCAAAAAGAGGCAGACGAGAAAGCTCGTATTCAGGAAGAGAAGCAACAGAAACGAACTTTTTGGATGATAATAGGAGGCGTAATATTGGCAATACTCGCATTCATTGGTAATGCTATTTTCAAGCGTTTCCGGGATGTCCGTAATCAAAAGAGCATAATGGAGATGCAGGAGTCCCTTGCAAAACAAGCCGAACATGAGGCAAGTCGCCGTTCAAAAGAGATAGTAAGGAATAAAGCACATCAGATGGCTAACAAAGGAAAGTCGAAGATGAGGCAGTCTCTCCAGGATGCAGGTAAAACTAAAAAGAACAGGAAGATAAAATCTATATGAAAAAGATAAGAATACGTCGACTTCTTACACTGATTGCCGTCATTGGAATATCAACAATGATAGCGTTAGCAGAGAAAAAAAACGCAGGGACAATAGTTCGAATTGAATATGAGGAGATGGGCGATGGTGGAATAAAAGTCACTGACGTCTGGAATAACGAGAGTAATAGAATCGATTTAAAAATTAACGGAAAGGAAATACAAGTAAAAGCTGGTGGACATGTAGTCCTTGATATGTATACAAAAAAAACCGTTACATATTATAGTGTTGCCACAGGTACAGAACCTAGATTGTGGTCGCTAAGGCCCCAAAAAGTACAGGAAAAAGAGGAAGCTACGGCAAATAATGTGGAGACAAACGAAGAGAAGGTCTCGGCAGATGGTAAAAAGAATAATCAAGGAGAAATTAATCCGGCAGAAAGGAAACCCAACAGACCCCTCGCCGGAAGATCCATTAGTTATGTTGACCTGCTGAATCAGGATGACTTCTTTGGTCCGGAATCAGTAACGGCCTACACCCAGAAAGTAGAGGCGCTGTGCAGATCTATCGATTCGTCAACAGACAAATCGCAATTTATTATAGACAATGAAGTTGCGCTGTTTCTTGAGACTTCTGAAAAAGAGCTTGCTGACAAACGTGCCAATTTAACTACAATCGCAGAATCTATTGCAAGCTCTTCCAATGTTGACGCATCGAGTCAGACCATGACGTTGATTGTCGAAACATTAAACAATCGCCTTAAAGCAAGAGAGGACGCCTACAATAAGCTTTATACTCTTGTGACTAATGTCAATGGCAGCAATAGCATCCCCCAAAGCATTGGTGAGAGAATAGCGAATTATGGAATTGTCGGTGCGGTCATTTTGCTATTGATTATTTTGACAATCGTAATAGTACGCAGAAAGAAAAAGAAGAAAAATACAACAAAAACCTCTTCATCCAATTCAGTCGCTGTTCCGGAGCAATCTTCTGATAATCCGGCTATCGTCGTAAGACGCAGAACGACTTCAATATTAAAGAAACAATGTATTGACGATGTGATTGACAATCCTGCCTACTTGGTCATTGATTCATCTGATTTCACACCGGATTCTGCTGTCAGGAAGATATATATCAGGAACTCATGTATCAAAGACGTATATAATCTGTATGCGGAAGACCTCCGAAATACTGACAATCCCAAAGAGGACGGCTGTATGGTTCTGGGCCGCTGGGTACATGATGAGACGAATCACACATACGATATATCTCTTGAAGAGGTAGTATTCCCCGGAGATGATGCTGTGTTTAAAGAATATGAGCTGAACTTCGGAGGTAAAATCAAACTCCGCATTGCCGAAAAGCTGCGTAAATTAAGAAGGGATACCAATCTTCAATACGATCTTGTATGCTGGATTCACTCGCATCCCGGTTTGGGGGTATTCTTCAGTAATTCTGATGACAACGTGCAGATGCAGTTAAAACATTCCCAGCATCCCAACTTCCTCATAGCGTTTGTTGTGGATATTCTCACATCCGATCAAGAAATGGGTATCTTCACATTTCGTAAGGATGGAAGCATGAACTCCAAGGGAGACATTACAAAGATGTATTCTCTTGAGGAAATGTATAAGTGGGCGTTGCAGAGCGAGAGAAGCTCTTTTAACCATGATAACTACTACAATATTCTTGAAAACGCCAAGGTTAAACTGCCGTCATGCAAGGGAGTTGAACTGAACAATAGCTCAATTATAGACTTGACTCAGATTGTAATCGAGCCTGAAACCGGCATCGTGGGTTGGGCTGTCGGCACAACCGTTGAAAATAAAAGCGGTCAAGAGTTTGCCGTTTCGAGCATTGTCCGCAATGGAGAAAAGCCCGGAACCGGCATCATCGGAAGTCTTATCAGTATGACACACATGAGTTTTCCGACAATACAACGACTCATTGCAAGAGATAGCGTAAACCTTTCTTTTGTGATGGTATATTCATCAAAACAGATGTCTCTTACAACAATTCCTGTGGTAAACGGTGAATTGCTTCCTGACGAGCAATTCTATGGTGATGTAAATATAGACGACTTAAAGATATGGACAAGAAGAAAACGCTGAATTTTACGTTATTCCTGCTGGGGTTGCTTATGTGGCAAATCCCTTGCATTTCCGCCCAGACACCGGCACGTCTGCAATTTTGCGATCGTGCTTATGAGTATGGTATCGGGAACGATTCTATTAAACTATTCTTCAATGTTTATGGTGAAAATGAAAAAAATCTCCCGGACATTTCACCTGAGGACTTTGCCTCTTATCTGATTTTATATGAAGATGGGAAGGTAATACCCGATTTTAGCGTTCGCCGTCTTAACTCCGGCATACGTTTACCGAAGGAGTATACTTTCTCCATCCTTCTGGATCAAAGCATACCTTCGGAAGGCAAACAGCAGATTCTTAAAGCAGTAAAGCAATTTATCGAAATTGCCCCGGACTCATGCATATATGTGTCGTTCTATGGGGATGAGGTCTCAAACAGCATTATTGCTACGACAGAGAATTTTTCTGAAATAGAAAATTCGTTTTTAACCAACACGACAGGAAAAACATTCTATAGCGGAGTATATTCAAAACTTGCCGAATTTACCCAGGGTGGCGCGGATTTATCTACACTTCGTGCAGTAGACTACCGGCAAAACCCGATTATCTCTTCACGTGCAGCGACCAATCCCGGCAAAAACATACTTATGGTATTTGCCGAAGGAAGTCGTCGTCCCGATGATGAGGAATTGGACATTCTTTCTGTAGAGGATTTACAGGGAACTTATTCGGGTAGTCTGCCAAAGGTCTATGCTTTCTATTATACCGCCGAGGGAGACGACGCATATATAGAAAATACTCTTACCCTTCTTGCCAATCCCACAGACAGTAACAACTCTCCTATAATGGAACTAAGAGGGAAAGTGAAATCTTCGGCAAATATGGCAGATGTCCTGAATTCATTTGCAGAGACAATCGAAGAGTCTGCTTATGGATATGAATTGTCCTATCTTGCCGGCGACGACAGAACTTATTCAGGGAATGTCACGTTCAAGGCTGAATGGGGTAAAAAGATTATAGGAGAAGGAACATTTACCATCGGTTCTGCCGAAAGACCTTGGCCCGAGCGAGAACAAAGCACGACCAATATCGTGGTAGAACTGTTTGCGGCGATTGTTGTAGCTTTATTGACCTTTGGTTTCTTCTTCCTGATTATGAAGATAGTCGTACCTTATATAAGGTTTCTATCCTTCAAGTCAAAATATTATAAGAAGTATCAGCCAGAAGAGAATGTGCAACGTCGTATTTGCCATTACTGCAAGCAGGACTTGAAGCCCGGACAGATAATCGTGACCAAATGTAATCATTGGATGCACAAACACTGTTGGGAAGAAAATGGTTATAAATGTGCCGAATTCGGGCAGAACTGCAAGACCGGAATACAAGACCACATTGAGTGGAAGGAACTATTTAAAATGAGTTCACTGAAAGACTGTTCGCAAACAATAGCAGGTGTACTTGCGGGGCTTATCAGCTGGATAATCTATGAACTATGTGGTCGCGGCGGGTTCATGGATATTTCCAGGTTCATAGTCGGATTGGCATTTAATGAGACTGATGTACAGGCATCATTGATTCAAGATTGCGTGATGCGTACCTCTTCTTTTCTTATGATTGGATTACTTTTGGGATTCTTTATATCACTTGTTTTCAGATATAAGGATGACATAAGAAATAAGAATTGGAAAATTTGGCTTAAAATAATCGGCCTGTCGATTTTAACCGGTGCTATAGGTATGCTTACGTTCGCTGTTGGTGCGGACTTATTCTGCATGATTCTTTCATGGACCGGTAAGACTTATATCCCCTGGTATTGCTCTCTTCCGGCTTATATTCTCTTTTCAATAAGCGTATCTTTAGCCTTAACTATCAAATCATCAATTCCAGTGAAGAGCGCGTTGATAGGAGGAACCATTTCAGCCTTTATTGGATTCCTGGTGCTCTATTTCACTAAATTCACGAGCGGCAGATATGAATGGCTTAACATGCTACTTGATTTCATCATATATGGAGGCGGACTTGGTGCGTCACTTATTACAGTCAGAATGCTTGCGGAGAAATATTTCCTCGTTATCCAGAATGGAGTTAAAGCAGGTCAGCGAATTCCGATACACAAATGGATGAATGCGACCGGTGGCGGTAATAAAGTGTCAATCGGCATGACCGGTGAATGTGAGATACAAATGAACTGGGAGAAAAGCAATAAAGTGGCAAAAGAACATGCACAGCTTTTCATTGATCACGAAAAGAATCTTCCGGTAATAAAGCCGATGGCAACAGGTGTTTTGTACAATTCGAGGGCAGAATTGCCTGTTAACAGAACTGCCATACTCTCCAATGGAGACACTTTCAAAATCGGAGACACTATTTTCAAATATGAAGAAGTTTAAACCAATAAAAAAATAAAATCAATGAGAAAATTCCTTACGCTATGCGCAGTCATTGTCGGTATAATATCGACAAACGCACAAACAGTTATCGACAACTTCACTGTAGGGCCGTACGTTGTAGACTACAACGGTGAAGGCGATGTCAAGTATCGTCTCCGTGATAACATCAATCTCTACGAGTTCTTCGAACTTCAGAAAGACACTACCATCGTTGCTGCTGTAGTGGAAGTCCCAGTCAAACACGCAATTCAGATTTCAGGATATCTTGGTGCAAATAGATATGCGTCCAAAGAAATCGGCATCAGTGGAGTCTGGAAACAAAACATTGGCACTAACCTCTATTTTAACGGCGGTTTATCATTAGCTATCGGGCACTCAGTTTTTTCGCATGTACAACAACGAAATATGTTTGAGGTTGGCATTCCCCTCCAGATTGAACTCGGCAAATTGAATCATCAGAAAGCGGGTCTTTATGGGGCCTTTGGGATAGCCCCAACAGTATATTCAACGATGTCTGCAAAAAAATGGGACAACGATAAATATGTTGACGTGGATAAAGATCTGAAAAAATCCGGATTCCTGATAGCTCCGTCTTTGGAATTTGGCGGTAACATTCCCGTAGGCACAACTATTATGCGAATTGGTGTTTATGGCACTTACAAAATCAATTGCACTACCGGCGATTATGATGTATACAAAAATTGTGCAGGCCGGTGCTTCTTAGGAGCTAAGATTGGTTTTGTCCTTTGATACCTAAACATAATGACTGAAAACAAGACATACGAATGGGGCGAGGGCGTATTTACTTTACTTTCTTGGTTCAAGAAAGATAAAGTAAGTAATGCCCGCGTTCTTGTTGCCGGTGCCGGTGCACTTGGAAATGAAGTGGTCAAAGATTTGACTCTATTTGGGGTTGGGCATATCTTCGTGGTAGATTTTGACAGAATAGAAATAAGCAATCTTACCCGTTCCGTTCTGTTTAGGGAAGAAGATGCATTCGCACATCGCTATAAAGCCGATGTTGTGGCACAAAGAGCCATGGAGATTAATCCTCAGATAAAAGTTACACCCATTGTCGGGAACCTGTTCTCCGAGGTCGGGCTTGCTCTTTATAAGTCTGTTGATGTCATAATCGGTTGTCTTGATAGTCGCTTGGCTCGTTACCAGTTGAATCGCATGGCGATGCGAGCCGGGAAAACGTGGATTGACGGTAGCATAGAGAATTTAACCGGAGTTGTCAAAGTATATACTCCGGGGGAAAATTGCTATGAATGTGGTCTTTCACGAGAAGAATTCAATATCATAATGTTGCGGACAGGTTGCGCAGATGTGGTACATTCACAGACCTCGCAAGGGCGTGTGGCTACAACACCGATTAGTGCCTCGATAGTTGGAGCTGTACAAGCACAAGAGGCAATGAAAATTATTCATCTGGATGCCTATGATAATGAGAAACGTCCTTTTTCTACCCTTCAGGGGAAAATGTGGAGATACGAAGGTCTGACAAATACAACCAATACATATAAGTTCGCATCCTGGAAGAAAAGCTGTCCTGCTCATGAACAATGGAACCCGATTCTGAACGGGGAAAATATGTCAGCTGACATGACAGTTGGAGAAGCGATAAGAGAGATTAAAAAGATCTGCAATGTCGATGCCGTAGAGATTAATTTGATGAACAATAAGTTCATCGAAGCTATCATATCTGATAATCCGGAGAAGGAATTTCCTGTGATGATACCTGAATCTCAACTTGAAAGTACAATTTCAGCCGATGCGGAAATACGTAAATTAAGCTACAGGACATTATTCCATAAGAAATTCCATGAGAATATCGATTCATATTTCCCATTCCGGAATCTGACATTAAGACAAATAGGCATCCCTTACTTTGATGTAATTAAAGTGGCTACAGAAAAGGGAGAATTCTATATTGAGTTAAGTGCAGACATAGGACGTTTTGAATAAACAGTATGCACTTAATCATACCGAATGATATTCGAGCAGAGATAATCAATAGTTATCTCGGAAATGTTAAGAAGGATATTTCTTTTATAGGCAATCATAATAGGAATGCTTATGAAGATATTTCTTCAATTACGCAAGATGAGAACACTATAAGGATAGAGCTGTCCAAACAGAGTCTGTATGACATTTTACCGGAGTCTCTCTTTCACCCAATTGACAGGTTCGATAACATACCGTCCAATGAATATAAAGAAAGATTTGCAGAGGAAATTGAACAGCAACGAATTGAAGAAGAAAATGCACGAGCCTTCTTTTCGTTGTATGACCGGTTTATTTTTGGATTAAGTTCTATTTTTACTGAAGCAAAGCAAATACATTACGGCGATAATCGCATTCTGTCGGACATTATTTGTGATTCACTAAACCGTGAACTAAAAAATAATCGGTTCATTTCTCGTATCATAGTGTTTACGCCACAATGTAGGCGCATTAGAGGTGATCTGACTAAGATTACGTTAATGCTTCGCAAGATAATGGCCGACGAAGGATTAAGGCTGATACCGAATAATAATTATCAGACCTTTACAGACTCTAATCCTAAATATGATTGTCATTTATCCAATACAGATGATGACCCCGACGAGTTATTCTTAGGGAACACTTTTGATGAAAAGGTTCTATCTTTCAATATTCAATATTGGAATGATGATTACTGCAATGAATCTTTCTTAGCACTGGTGACTGAAATAAAAGATTTTGAGGATTTCCTTAATGACTATTTCATGGGGATAGAGACCGCAATACATTTCAATATATCGACACATACACTTCCGGTGAGACTATCCGATGATATGTGTTACAATTACTTAGACTACAATACAAATATATGATAGTATGCCACTGAAAGTTACATGGAAAAAAGGGATGCGTTTGAGTGCTGATGTATTTAATGCATTAGACTTGTCAAACGAAGAGAGCGTAAGGTTATCCAATCTTGTCGCCACGGGAGGTCGTATGGGGCTTATTCCTGGGAACAACCCCTTTGAATTATCAGTGAATGTCAGCAATAATATTCTTGAAGTAGTTTCCCTCTCCTGTCATGGGGTGACAAAGAGTGGAAAGATGGTTGACATTGAATTCGATTCAAACTATACGAAAACCTTTGATACGAGAATTGCTATTCCTAATGCAAATAACGATGAAACGTTTTTGCTGATTGTAAAACTTCACGACAAACAATGGCGAGAAGTTAATGAAATGTATTCGGAACAGTTTTACACATTCGAACTGATAAATGAGAACAGCCCTATTGGCTGTGACTCATTGCCGATCGGTTGTCTTGTGAATCAATATGGGTGGCGACTTGATGAAGCTGATTACGTACCGCCATGTCTTTATGTCAATGCTCACTTCAGGTATGTTGAACTTGTTAATCGGGCGAAATCTGTGCTCAAATCAATATCTGAACGATGCTTTAATTCACAGAACTGTATAGCTCGACATCTTCTTAATACGCTATGGACCACAGTCGTTGATTGTTACATTGATATCGATAAATCTCAGGAGCAATTGTCTCCTAATGAACTGTTTGCTGCAATTCAGAAAGTTGTCTCATCCTTTGTTATAGGATGTTCCATTGATGAGTATATATCTTTAGAAAACGCAGATCCATTTGTCGATTATCATCAAAAATCATACGATGGCAGAAATTTATACAGAGATATTCAACGAGGAATTGAGCTTTGCTCTGAGATTGTCATAAAGATGGATGCTGTTTGTAATATGGCAGAAGTGAGAGAAATCTCTGCACCTTCAGTTGAAAAACCGAAGCAAAAATCGCAGCCTGCTCCGGAACAAAAAACAACAGGGAGAAATCGTTGGGAGGGCATAGAAATCTGATATGACTTCATATACTGCTATTCCTTTGTCAATCAGCTCATCACAATCTCCGCAACTTGAACATGATAGCGGTGATTTAGATAGTTGTATTAACAATATTTTGGAACTGATAGTCTTTACTCCGAAAGGTACTTTTTCTGCGGATCCGGAATTCGGATTCGAGTACTGGAATCATGAGTTCTCAAACATTAATGTACGAGAGTTCAACAATAGTTATATGGGAATGGTCTCAGATTCACAGTTACTTAATGATGTGTCAAGGAGGCAATGCGAATGCAGTCTTAGGGAGAGTATAATTGCTTACGAGCCCAGATTGCTGGATCCGGAAGTCAAGATAGAACTTGAAATAAATAATAAAATAAGAACACGCAAGTCTCAGTCAAAATATGAAATGCGTATTCTTATCAATGGTTCTATCGATGTCGGATTAGGAATCGCGCGACCCTTTGAAAAACGGATCTCGTTCATGGTTGAACCTACCGCAAAGAAAATAAGCATATAATATGGATCCTATAATCCAATCAAATATCGATGAATTGATCACTTGTTTCAAGGAATCAGGGGCAAATCTCAATGATCCTGTTGCAAAATTGATGGTGACGACACTAATTCATCAAGCACAAAAAATAAAAGATGAAATAGCCGGGCTACCAGATAAAGTAGCGGCAAGACTTGCTGAATATTTTATTCCTAAAAATAAGATTGACGCATCTCCTGCCCTTTGTCTATTGCAAACAACAATAAAATCGAAAAAGGGTATGGGCATCCATACCTTTGCAGACGGGACATTCTTTTCTTTCAAAGTTGACAATAAAACGAGTTTGTCATTTTACCCATTATTTCGTAATTGTATATTACCAATTGTCGCAACCCATACACTGACGAATAAGGCGCTTGTCTCAAAAGGCATCCGCTCTGACTTGAGTTTGAATTATAAGGGGAAGGTTTGGATCGGGCTTGAGATGCCGGTGGATATAGAATCTTTGGAAAATGTTTCTTTTTATATAAAAAACAATGATGGCCTTATGCCGGATAAAATTATTGTCGGCAATGAAATGATTGAATTATCATTTACCGGAGCAAATAATTTGTCTGATATACCTATGATGGAACCGTTCGATTCACAGCAGGTAACGCCATCATCTATTGAAGTGTTTTCAAATATACGAAGGGAATTATCCGAGATGGAACAAGGGAGACTGATTTATATTACCGATACTCTAAAGGATAGAGATGTCTATAAATATAAAGCCTATCCAAAATCATTCCAACAATATCTGGAGAGTGCTGACTTGGATAAATTTGAAAATAATACTCTATGGATTCTGTTTGATTTTGGAAACGATTATGATGTACCTGACAATATTGAGATTATCCCCAATGTCATTCCATGTGTCAACGTTGCCTTAAATTCAGTTACCTTGACACAGACATCTCCAATTGCAAAATTGACAAAAGGTGACGGTTCTTTTTTCTTGAATATAGTGGAAACGTCTCTCCCTTCTCAGAAACAAGGATTCAGTACTATTGGGGAAGATGTAGTAATTCGCGATTTTGATGTAAACTGTTATAATAAAGATGTCTTGCATAGGGATGTGCGCAACCTCTATAATAGATTTATTGAAGATTACCATGCTTTTGTGGATTATCATTCTCTCAAAGATGGTGAACTGATTAGAGCGCTAAGAGAGTTGGTCAACAAAATCGGTAAAAGCGTCTTGTCTGCAAATGATGTAAAGAATCTATTTGATGAAGGTACTTATGTGATGAGGAGTGTTGGATTAATTGGAAAATCTACAAGCATAAAAGTCTCATATCTCACGACTAATGGTAAGTTGGGCAATGCCCCGAAAGAAGGCATGGTAATGGAAAATAAGAGCGATGCCGCCCTCGAAAAGGATATTGTGGTGATTTCATCATCCAAAGGTGGTGTGGATAAGGCTTCGGCAGACCAACGGTATGAAATGTTTCGTTACTATACACTTACATCCGACCGACTTTTCACCAAGATGGATATCGATGCCTTTTTACGACTTCAACTACTCAAAGAGTTTGGAAAGGATGAAGTAAAACGTATTAGCTACGACATCCAGATTGAAGGCGCGGCTGGTTTTGACAAGTTGGTGAGAGGATTATATATAAACATCAAATTCAAAGATGAAAAGAATTATCGCAAGGCAATAAGCTCTGCTCTTGATAGGAAGTTTCATCAAATGATTATTGATAGATCTTGTATCTCAATGCCTGTCATTATCAATTTAATTGCACCAATAGAATGAAAATTCCACCGATAGATCTCAGCAAGTTTGTACAATTGTTGAAGTCAGAAGGGCGAGCTGAAATGAGTATTGCCTCCGCTCCAAAATTTGGAGAGCTGACTCGGGGTGTAAAGCCGAATAATTTGGCATTATTTAAGGAATGGGATAATATTATTCTTGTCTTAGAGAAGGAAGTTATTCCATTGTTAAACAGGGGCTGTGAAGCAAAATGCTTGGTTGCGCCCGCTCAAAAGCTTGCTAAAAGTGCTTGTGCACTGTCTTTGATGGCATCTCAAGTATTAAGTTTTGTCCCGGGACCGGTTGGCATTGTGTGTTCTTTGATAAATGCGATTGTTTGTTTCAGTGCCGGTAATATTGTGGGAGGATTATTTGAATTACTTGGTTGTATCCCGGGTGGAAAGGTTGTGGGAAAAAGTGCATCAAAGCTCTTTCCTAAGATAGAAAAGATAATGATTGAAATCGTTCAGTCCAATCATGATTTAAAAGCTATTGTGGAAATGAGTTCAAAGCCACAAAAAGTTGTGGTTGAGTTTTTTGAAAAGCATCCGCCCAAGGTTAAACCGAAAGCAAAAACTGAAGTCGGGTTCGCTTATGGTGTAAAAACTCCGCATAGCACTTCAAAGACTGGCAATATGCCGCCATTAGATGAAGCCATGAGGATCAATATGAGCAGAGAGGCCAAAACTCATATACCGACAAATAAAAATTATTATTACCCGGAATCAACTAACAGTATGATTTATCGATTAGGTACAAATACCGGAAAAACAATATTATGAAAAGATATTGGATTATTATATTATTCCTGTTTACAGCGCAAATCATAATCGCTTATAATCCTGCCGAGGTGCAAGCTTATATCTCACAGCATAAGGAAATCGCACTTAAAAACGAAAAAGAATATGGCATCCCGGCCCCAATCATTCTTGCCCAGGGAATACTGGAGTCAGGAGCTGGCACGAGTGGATTGACTATATCATCAAATAATCATTTCGGAATTAAGGCAGGTCCGAAATGGAAAGGACGTGTTCATCTGGCCTGGGATGACGAGTCTCAAAAAAGCAGATTCAGATGCTACGCTTCAGCTGCTGAATCCTATCAGGATCATGCACGTTTGCTTACTACAAATTCATGCTATCGACCTCTTTTTAAGATAAACATCTATGATTATCGAGGATGGGCTCATGGCTTGAAGAAAGCGGGTTATGCAACTGCACCCAGATATGCGCAAGCTCTTATTGGTATCATTGACCAATATAAACTATATGAGATAAATGGTGGAGCAAAATTAAGGCCTGGCAAGACTGTCATAATTACGAGCTATAAAACAATAGAGAAACCCGTATTTGAAGAAGAATGTATCCTTGATGAAGATGAGGAATCGGAGGAACAGACAATGATTGCTGAAGCGGCCATTCGGTATGCGGTTCTAATCAATGATATTCATTGCACAGTTTTACAACCGGGTGAGACTTTGGCCTCAATTTCAAGAAAATACGATATTTCACCTGCCCAGCTACTAAAATTTAACGAACTCGGATCTGAGTATCAAGTCAAGGAAGGAGATATTGTATTCCTTGATAAAAAAAAGAAAAAATACTATGGTGCCCAGGATGTGTACTTTGCTAAACGTGGAGAGACGTTGTACGACGTTTCTCAGGAATTCGGCATACAATTGCATCAACTTGCCAAGCTCAACAATATGAACGACTACGTTCGGCTTCAGGAAGGCACTCGGATTATATTAAAATAAAATGCTTGACATCAACGAAATATTTGAACAGGGATTGCCGTTTGACGGTCATTACAAGCTTATTGACTTGTTGAGCACCGCCGGAGGATCTGCTGATGTTTGGTTGGCTATAGATCTAAACACAGTTGACGAGACATGCGATGAATCAAAGGCTACGAAAGTCGTTATCAAGATTTATCGTCCTAAAAACATGATTGACATAGAAGGAGAATATCAGTTCCGAAAGGAATTTAAGAAGGTGTTCGGTTGTCATCATGAAAATATCATACAACCAACTTATTTTTCTATATTTGAAGAATCTCCTTATTTAGTATTGCCATATTGTCCATCTGGATCTTCAGAACTTTTAATTGGGCAATTGACGTCAAAGGATGATATTTGGAAATACATTTTTGAAGTATCATCCGGATTGGCATATCTTCATGAGCATACCCCTCAGATTATTCATCAGGACATTAAACCGGCTAATGTTTTAATCGATGATAATGGTAATTATGCAATTACCGACTTTGGTATCAGCGCCGAAATGGGAGGTGCGGATATACAATCCGAAGATGAGTCCGGGGGGACTTATGCCTACATGCCTCCCGAACGGTTTGTTGAGGGAACGCCTCCCATGCCTGAAAGCGATATTTGGGCCTTTGGTGCAACCCTGTATGAGCTTGTAACCGGGGATGCCCCGTTTGGGAATGATGGAGGGAGTAAGCAACAGAAAGTGACACATATCCCTCAAATAAAACAAAACATTCCGGATGCCATAAAGCAACTCATTTATGATTGCTTGGCTTATGATGCCAAAGCTCGCCCCACGGCCCGGAGTATAGTAGATACAGTATTAAAAAAACGATACGCTCGCAATAAGAAAACAATATCCTTGATTATTGCAGCGCTAATAGCCGTAGCTGTTGGAGTGACATTATTTATAACGGGTAAACCTACGTCTGATCCTGACATGCATCTTAATTCTATGATTGTAAGTGGAGACTCACTTGTCAAAGTTGAAGTGCAAGCAATGGAGATGAACAGTCCGAGCATTGATAATATTGCTGGATTAGAGAAAGCTAAAGTCCTTTATTCAAAAGTCGGTAAAGATGCATCTCCGAATTTTGAAAAGAGAGATATTGTCATTCGTAAGATTGAAACGATTAATTCGTTGATTGAGGAAATCCGAGAGTATGACAGAGCTAATGACTTGGCTGAAAAGGCAAAATTGACGGAAATGGAAGAGGAGTATATGGAAAATTCTCTTAGAGCCGAAAATCATAGAACAACAATAAACACTTTAATACAACAACTTAAATGAAATTAAAACTATTTCTATCCAGCATGCTTCTATGCGGTTGTGTATTGGCATCAACAGCTGCGCCAAAGGATAACTATGCAACAGAAGCTTGTACGCAACTTGTTTTTAGGGCTAATACTCTATTCGACAAAGGAAAGTATGCTGACGCCAAGGTGCTTTACGAACAAGCTCTTGCGACAGGAGACGCTTTCTACACAATAAAGTGTACTACGCAGTTGAGAGTTATTAACAATCTGCTTGGAAGTAAAAAAAATACTTCTGCATCTGGTTCAGTATTCACAATCTCTCAGGACACAGTGAAGATTAACTACCTTGGCGGTGATTATCCTGTCCATGTTGACGGTACGAATTGGAAAGCATCAACACCATCTAACGATGATTGGTGTAAGATTGACGTGGATCGGCGGAGAGGGATAGTGAAAATCTATTGTTCTAAAAATGAATCTGTCAACAATCGTAGCACATTTGTGACTATTACAAATGGCAACGGTAAGAAGAAAACCGTAGAGGTAATTAACGAGGGATCTCCTGAGATTCTTCGTAGCTCGGCACAGAACCTTGTTTTTACTCCTGATGGCGAAACCAGTGTCGTTGACATAGATGCCAATACAGATTGGGATATCGCTGATGTTCCGGGTTGGCTTCATGCCATAAAAGGAAGTGATGACATCCAGTTTACAGCTACTCCGAATGGAGAGAACAAGGACCGTATTGCCCAAGTAAAGGTCGAAACCCCGTCTAAACGGGAAATAACAATCAACATTATCCAGGGGGCAACCCTCGATTCTCTTGCATTTAATAAGAATAATCTTCACTTTGGCCCCGATGGTGGTGATGAATACATCCATGTATTGACAAATGCGGACGATTGGAGATTCGGAGACTTCCCTCACTGGTGTCAGCTTGAAAGAGTTGATGACCACACTATCAGGGTTCATTGCACACCCAATGAGCCCGTAGATATGCCTCGTGAGGCAAGTGTCAATGTAACTACGGGTACACAACACCTCGGAATAAACGTTTTTCAGGCGCCCAAGCCGATCGTGCATATCATACCTACAGATGGTATCGGTGGTCGTAAAATATCGTTTGGATTCTCTGCCGGTTATTTGCATCCCATGATTGGAACTTCATCTTCAACATCGGTTTATAGTGCGGTAAATTATGCGCAGCCTAAAAATTTTGGAAATGATGAAGCTCTCTCATCCTATTCTTCTGATGGAGGTTTTATTTTAGGTGCTTATTCAGATATTCGATTATACAAGAATTTGTATCTTAATGTAGGTTTAGATTTTTTGTACTACAAATACAAAAATGAATTATCAGGAAATATGGAAGTGAGATATTCATGGGGAAATCCAAATTATTATTTTTATGGTGACTCTGAATCAAGCTTTAAGGAGGATTATTCAGTTATGAGTCTTGAAGTTCCGATACTGGCATCTTACAGAATTCCTATTAATAAAAAAAGTAATGTTCAGTTAAGTTTAGGTCCTGTTTTGGATTTCGGATTAAGTTATAAACTTGATATCGCGGGAAGTGCAAATAGTGATAACTTGAAGCAGTACAAGATTATAAATGGAATGCCGGTTGAACAAAATGGGACATATATTGGTCATTTGAATTATACTGGAAGTTTTGACATGTATGGCAAAGATGCATCTTTGATGACAGAGACATCTAATTCTGCGACACATAATAAGACTGAAACTGAATATGAATTTGAAGGTGCTCCATTCAAAAGGTTTAATGTTGGTGCAAGGGTGGCAGTCGGTTATGAATACATGGGTATAAATATCACTGTTTCATATCAATACATGTTGACAAATATGGCCAACAATAAATATTGGGATGGTGACCGATGGAATGTTTTCAAGAACATTACTGATTTAATGAAAGGATATTCACAGAGGAATAACTTCCTGTTTGTTACACTAGGATACACATTTAGATATTAAGTTTTAAGTTTATATAAAATGAATAAAATTAAATTATTACTAATTTATCTTCTCGTCTTTCCGATGATGATTTCGTGTAAGGATGAGAATGAAGAACCCGATACTACTACGTCGGGGGTTTCCCAAAATATCATTGGTACATGGTTGCTGTCATCTTCAGATGCTAATAATTGGGCGGTCTATGAATTTACTGAAACTGCAAGATTGAATGTAGAGACGTCACAAAATGGCAACTTTTTAACGGGGTATGGGTTTTACTCCGTTGATGAGAAAAATGCAACTGTCTCTGGCAATTATTCTAATGAACGAGGCCAGTTCGGCATAGATTGGATTATAAAATCCAACCGCGCTTTCCAGATCGACTTTGAACAATACAACTCACAAATATATGCCGGTGAGGCGTCGATTAATCGAGTCGTTGCGACTATAGATGTTAATGCAGGGTGTTCGTTTACGCCTAAATATCGAGATTACACCGGACAACCTAATTGTTCTGGATTTAGCTCTCTTGATTCTGGTATACTTACCGTTGATGCTACATCGGGAAAGATTACTGGAATTAACGAAGGTTCAACCTACATAACATTCGATGCTAAAAATGGGCGTGCTGCTATAAAAGTTAACGTTACCAAAATAAAGACTCTGCAAGAATTAATTGTCGGAGTTTGGATTTATGACAATCGCGACGAACATGAGTGGCAAAGAACCGAATTCCTTGAAGGCGGGACAATGTCTGTGGAATGGGGCTTAGATAATATAGATGAGATAGCTGGCATGGGTACTGGTAAATATACCGTTTCCGACGGTAAGGTAAACTTTACGGTAAAAACGCCAGATGGTACGCAATTTCCACAAGAATGGAGAATAGAAATGATTAATGATTATGATTGCACGTATGATTGCTATTCCGGTACTTCCTTCAATGGTAAATATACCGGCCATCGATTGATGGGGACGATTAATATGTCTCCTGGAGAGTCTAACTTGCCGGATTATCATTCGCTCTTTGGAGATCTGACGATAAAAGGATTTAAGTCTCATAACAATACTATTGCAACTGTTGACAATGCAGGTACTATAACCGCAAAATCAAAAGGCAGAACCTATATAGAAATCTTGACTGATAGAGGCTCTGGCGTAATAGAGGTTACTGTTGGCGGTGGTGCAATACCGTATGAGTTCCAGGATTGTTTGGGTAAACCTGCTTCAAAGGTAAAAGAAATGCTCGGTGCTCCGTTCTATGAGGATGAAACGACAATCTTGTATAAAAATCTCACCAACACAATTGATATGGTAGGAGCACGTATTGATTCATTCTCCGGATTAATTAAGGGTATTACAATTACCTATAATTCAAATGTCAAAACCGATGATGTCACTTCAATTCTTGATGCTACATTCATTCCCTTTGCAAGTCAGACAACTGCGACTTTCAAAGCCTATATGGATACAGATGAACGCGCAGATGCAAGTATTGGTGTTACATGGGATATACCGACAAAGACACTTACATACGTAAATCTGGCTACGGATCTTTTTACCGATTATAGTGTTCTCATAAATATGACAAGAGATCAAGTCATTAGCAAGATGGGTAAAGACCCGGATTCTGCGAATGACCAATCGCAGAATTTCTTCTTCTTTGACAACAAGGGCATAAAGATTGTTAGTGCATATTACACCGATTTCGTTAACAATTATGACAAAGTTCATTCAGTTGTTACTATGTTCGACGATACTCTGAGCGTAGAACAAATTACAACTTATCTAAAGAAAAAATATCCATATTATCCGGAATACAGTACGGATGAGGAATTGGTATTTGTCCCTGAAGGTCATGCTATGGAGATATATTACAGGCCGAAAGACAAAATGATAATGTATATTTCTACAGCAAAATCCTCTGACTCTCCTGCAGGACACATGACAAAAGCTGCTGCGGTTGCAAATCAACTCAAAGCTAATATGCGAACAGAATAACGCTAATATAGCTCGAGTGAGGGACTGACAACCTTTGTCCCTCACTCGACTTTCTCCATTTATGACACATAACAATAATAAAGTTGCCAGTGGCTTATTATTAGATGGTCGATACAAATTGTTGCGACCGCTCAGTTCCGATGGGGGAACTGCCGATGTTTGGCTTGCATTGGATAACAACACAATAGATGAGGTGTTTGATGACGATCTCGACGAAATTACGGGCAGTGAAGATTCGGGTATCAAGGTCGCTATAAAGATATATAGACCTAAGAACGCACTGGATTTAGGCGAGCAACGGTTTAGGGAGGAATTTAAGATTGTATTTAACTGTCACCACACCAATCTTGTTCAGCCGATTAATTTTTCTATCTCGGATGGAATCCCATATCTGGTTTTACCTTTCTGCCAAAACGGTTCGTCCGAGAAACTACAAGGCAAATTTCATGACAAGCATGAATTATGGAAATACATTTCCGATGTCTCATCCGGATTAGCTTATCTCCATGCCTTTAATCCTACAATCGTCCATCATGATATAAAACCCGCGAATATTTTGATAGACGATAACCGGAATTATGCCATAACTGATTTTGGCATCAGTTCTCATCGCGGGTTAAACCGGGACGGATATGACGAATCACAAAGCGGAACAATGGCTTATATGGCTCCTGAACGCTTCCTGAATAATTATGAATCTACCCCCGAAAGCGATATTTGGTCTTTCGGAGCCACATTATATGAGTTAATAACCGGCAAGGTCCCATTTGGTGAGGACGGAGGAGCAACTCAGCTTGAAAATAAACTTTCTCCTCCGGTTATTACACAGGACATCCCTTCCGATATAAAGAAACTGGTATATGATTGCCTGAATATAGACCCGACAAGACGTCCGACAGCAAAATACATCTACAAAGCTGCTCAAATAGAACAATACCCGATTAAATCTTTCCGGAAGTATATTATAGCCGCATTACTTTTTGTGGTAATTATTGTCGGTTGTGTCTTTATATTTAATAAGCCTGAAGAAGAAAGCGTAACCGTAACTCCGGAGCAGCCTCTATCGAATGAGGAGGTCTTTGATTCGGCTATGAATTTAGTACACGAAGATAATCCGGACTCATTAAGAAAAGGCCTTTCTATATTGGATAGTTTGTGTTCACTGGGCTATGTTCCGGCATTGTATGAAGAAGCGTATACTTATGGATGGTATCCCGATAGCGCTTCTCTCACAAGAAAAGACTTATTGGGCATAGAATACTATACAGATGGAGAGTCAAAATGGATGCCCAAATCATATCAAATTAACAGTAAGGCTATCTCATTCTTATCTGTTATCGATGAGAAAAATGATTCTGCTTATCCTGACATAAATGCTCAAGCTCTTTATCGATTGGGAGTATATTACTGTAATGAGAACAAGACGTTCAGTAATCCCGATCCGGATAAGGCGGAAAGTCTGTTAATACGAGCATTGGAATGGGCAAAAATTGCCAATGATGAAAGTTTAATTCAAAAAATATCAAAAAATCTTACCTTCATACAGGAGAACAAAAACTAAACTATGAATATGAAACAAATAATTGTTACGCTGTTTGGCCTCATTGTCGGGTGTAATGCTTATGCACAATTACCCAAATGGGTAATTACGCCCGATTATGATAAACTTTCAGTCGCAGTTGATGGAGCATTGCTTCAAACAGATTCGGTTGGTACGACCGGACTTTGGACATTAGATGGTAAATGCCTGTTTAGGACTTCACATCACATTCACCCTTTTAACGAAGGAGTTGCTGTTATTACCCAAAAAGGCTCAAACGAATTGATTGGAGTTGTAAATCTATTAGGTGAGTTTACAAGTATGGCTAATCTCCGGGTAACTTATGACTATCCTTTTTTCGAGGACGGACATTTAATCTGTTACGATTCAAATGGATATTCCTATTTTAAAAAAGACGGGTCAAAGGTTGATTTGTTTCCCTCAGTAAAATCTTATCCATTTTACGGAGGATACGCACCTTATTTCACCTATGATCAACTTGAAAAACATAAGGACCCTTATTATGGTTATTACCGTGCCGACGGCGAAAATATGAAATATAGACTTCTCGAAAAAGAAGAAGTAAGAAACTTTGATCCCAAATCTATAAGATTCCTGTCAGGAATTGGTGAAAACAAAAAAGGGGTAGCCGTTATCAAGAATAAGCTATATATGTATAACCCGGACACTGATATGTTCGAGCCATTTTTGTACGGCGATGAGGCATCCGAAAAGAAACGTCACCTTACGCTCAGCGGCGGTGATTATGATAAATATTTCACAAATCTCCCCAATGACACAGTGGAAATTGTAGCCAGATATGGTAAAAATCAAATTGCTATTCTGTTATTTGACAATAAACTACGTCCGATAAGTTTTACATTTGATAATGAGAAACAGGAGTTTGTTAAGCCGACAAAGGAAAAGTATAGCTATTCATCTGATATTAAACCTTATGGTGAAGGCCCGAACTATGGAATATCATTTGTTGATAAACAAATATTACCTCAGCAGTTTGAAGAGGTAGGATTGCTTTATGATAATAAAGCTTTTGTTAAAAGCAAAGGCAGATGGGGCGTTATTGAAATTATTCCTGGTATAGATTATTCACTAAAACTGAATAAAGGTCAGGATGTAGCTTTTAGGCATCAGACATTTGATACTCAAATCCGCCTGGACCTCCCATCTCAGATTTCTGCGAAGAATGCAAGAATTGATATTCCTGCCTCAAGTGGTTGCGTAATTGATAAAACCTCACGAGAGACCAAAGATACTGAGAGCGGAAATTTTGTTGTATACAATTGTTCGTTGAATATTCCTGCGAATCTTCCGGATACAATGACAAATATAACATATTCTTCTGTGTCTGTATCGTATGATGGTATATCTCTGTTTGAAAGACCCATTGATATTAAAGCATGGCATCTGAAATATTACAATGTTGATCCAATTGAATCAGAAACATCAATTACAAATGGCGTTGCCTCATTTACGGTTAATATCAATGCTCAGAAGAATGTCGGCGAGAGTGATTATCCCTTTGATCTCAGAATTGAGGCAGATTCAGTTTCAGTTCAATACGAAAAGATTTCGGAGACTCGATATAAATGCCTTGTCTCGAATCTTCAGGAAGGAGATAATAATCTGAATATTTTGGTTACAGAAAAAGGATGCCCTCCTTCTGTGTTCCCATTTGAGATTTATTATACAAAACCTGTCCCGAAGAAGAAAACTCAAGAATCGGTTGTCGTGCGTAAAAAATCACCGCATAATTCGAAACCGGCTGTTCGCATAGACCTCTAAAAGCATGGAATTTGTTACGGATTCAAGATCGGTAAAGGGACGTTTTCATGATGTAAATGAGGATAGTTTCATCTGCAATGACAATTTCATCGTTATTGCAGATGGAATGGGTGGTGAAGCAAATGGAGAAGTCGCGTCAAACATTGCAATTAAGACAATCTCATCAGTCCTGAATGAAAATATAGAACTTAAATATTCAGAAAAAGACTATAAAGACATTGCTTTTTTCGCTATATCTGAAGCGGATAAGGAAATCTCCAATTACGTGTTGTCTCACCCTGAAGCTGACGGAATGGGGACCACGGTATTGCTGTTGATCAGAAATGGTAGAAACTTATATATAGCATGGTGCGGAGATAGCCACTGTTATCGTTATCAGCCTCACAAGTCGCTCTGTTCTCTTACGATTGACCACTCATACGTTCAGCAACTAATAGATGAGAATAAGATTACAATAGAAGAGTCTTACACACATCCTGATAATAATTTAGTCACTAGATATGTTGGAGGCGGTAAGGATACTTGCCGCCCTGATTTTATCACATCTTACCTGGAAGATGATACTGTTGTAATCCTTTGTAGTGATGGTTTGTCCGGCTATTGTAGAAGTGAGGACATTAAATCGGAAATAGACTCCTCAAATCTTAAAGATTTACCTGAAAGATTGATTGAATTAGCAGTCCGGCATGGTAGCGAGGATGACATAACAATCGTTACATTAAGCTCAAAATGTAAATCTATACATGCATCAGGACTCATAATGGGATGGCTAAAAAGATTGTTTCATTCGAAAGATTTTCGGGATAATATTTAGATATGCAATAGGCCGGTTTTATGGCATTTACAATCATATTGCGCCAGGTATGTGAGTTTATTGCCTCACAGATGCCATATTCTGTTTCGATAGGCTTTCAGTTCCTTTTCCGGGAATTGAGCTATCGCTTTGTCAAACTCACGGAGCATCGCGGCTTTGTCATCAGGCAATGCTCCCGTGATTGGTACCGTATTGGAAATATGATGGCCGAGCAGATTGACACGGATATTCAGTCGGTCAATAAGTGTGCGCATCTCAATCAGTCGCTCAATCTCCGGCTCTTCGATATACGTGCCGTCCGTCACTTTCTGATATAATCGGGATTCGGGAAATATCGTCAGTGAAACGATATTGATGATGCAGGGATGCAGCCTGTTGAGGACATCTGCTGTGGCTATCGCGCTTGCCTCGCCGCTGCCTTTGCCGCCAAGGCCGTTAAGGTAGAATACATTGTAGCGGATACCGGCCTCGTCGAGTTTAGAGAGCTGCTCGAGAATATCTGAGGCATGATAACCCTTGTTCATGCGCTCCAGTGTCGGGTCGTGAGCTGTCTCGATGCCGATGTTTATGCTGTCGAGCTTCAGATGGTGGAGGTTCTTCAGTTCTTCCACTGATTTGGGGGTGATGTCCGTGACGCGGGCGAACATGCCGAAGGATATCATGTGGGGAAGATACTTCCTTAACAGCAGAGCCACATCCATCAGTCTGTTGTAACTCAATGCGAATGGGTTTGCTCCGGTGAGATAAACTCGCCGGGCTCGCGGTTGCCATTGACGAATAACTTTTAGATCTTCTTCTACCTCAGACAGCGGCGACATACGAAAGGGTGTGCCATGATAAAGGCTGCAAAACTTGCACTTGTGCCAAGTGCATCCCGAGGTGAGTTGCAGCAACTGTGAGTGGGCTTCGTAAGGCGGTCGCCACACCTGACCTGTGAAATGTAGTTCCGGATATATCATATCTCGATATTTTTTGTTAATTTTGTAACGCAAAATTATGTGATAATCAGGGCCGGAGCAATAACTTACCGAAAGGTTTGACCCTTACCGAAAGGTCTGTTTTGCTCGTTATCAGCCTCTTTTGGATTATCTGCAAATGGCAAAAAAATTGGACTACGATTATTGCAAGGCTGCTCCGATGCTTGAATGGCTCGGCAACAAGTGGGCGCTGGTGGTTCTCGTGAAGATTTCCGAGAAAG
>ERZ836877.661-NODE-661-length-57716-cov-3.526387_pt1 | contig 57716 bp, 50 predicted proteins | sample MGYA00519469_ERZ836877 | MGnify/ENA primary metagenome ERZ836877 (study PRJEB31850, sample SAMEA3708809) | human gut metagenome | biome: human gut; feature: human-associated habitat; material: faeces | place: China | collected 2014 ...
ATAGCTCAGCTGGGAGAGCGCGGGCTTTGCAAGCCTGAGGCCAGGGGTTCGAGCCCCCTTACCTCCACCAATACATTAGAAACGGGCACCCATATGGTGCCCGTTTTGCATCGATGCTTGTTCTAGCGGCGATGACGATTCCCGATTTAGGGCTCAACCATCCCCACCTTTCAACACACTAAAGATTCCGCAGGTCAAGCACATATCACGACTCGCGCCGCTTTCATGCACGCATGTGCCAACAACGACCGTGTGTGTCATATTTGGTACATGCGTTTATCCAAACTTGACTTATACTGTTAGCTCACGTGCATGTACAGCGCATGATTTAAAGAAAGAGGTGCCTTGTGCGCAAAGGCAATGTCATAACCATCGCGGTTCTCGTCATTTTGTCCTTCGTGTTCCTGTGGCTTTGGAACGCACTTGGCTTCTCGTTCACGGATCCGGTCGATCTTGCCATCACCATCGTTTGGTGGGTTGTCATCATTGCCGTCGTCATTGCGATTGTCATGACCGAAAGGCGCCGTCGCGAGCGCATCCGCACGGTCTTCGTTGCCGATGGGGTTCTCTACAACTGCGAAAGCGGCGTGATTCGCCTCAACAACGCGGCCGATGCCAAGAACTACGTCAAGGCAATCAGGCATGCGCTCAATAATCTCGATTACGGTGCGGAGGCAAAGCTCAGCCAAAACCAGCCGCGTTTGCGCTTCAAGTACATCGTGCGCTCCAAGCGCTTTTCCGACGGTGGCAGGACGTGGGCAGGAGAGCTTGTCAACGTGAGAAACCCGCAGGAAAACAGGGACTTTTCCGGTGCCGAGCAGCTTGCCAAGCTCATCGACGCAGGCATGGAAAAAGACGCTCGCTAACGCAGCAGTCTCCAGTACCCCGCCTTTGCCGACCCCACGCGGTCGATAATCCCCAGCTCTCGTAGCTTTCTGAACGATCGCCGCACCGTGCTTTCGCTCACACCAAGCAGCTCTGCAATGCGTGGTGCGGTGGCGCGTCCGTTGGCACGCAATGCGCGGAGCACAAACTCATCTGTCGATGTGAGGTCGAGGTTGTTCGCCGCGGCGATGGAGCGTTGCGAAAAGGGAGCGCCACGCAACTCGTCTCCGGTTGCAAGTCCGTCAAATATGGAACTGCCGTTTTGTGCGGGTGGTTGAGAACTGGCGGGTTTCTCGCTGGTGTACTCGAGAGTCTGGACCTCCGCGGGTTGTTCCTGCTCAGATGCGACACGGCGAAGGTCTGCCACGTCTTCGGGACGCACAACCATGTTCTCTTCCACCGCAGCGTCGTAATACCAGCATGCCCCACGATACTTGATGGGATGGTCGGGGTTTCCCGCCGGAACGACGACCTCGAGGCAGAAGACGGCACCGTCGAGCACGGGCTCGGTCACGCAGACGATACCGAGCTCCTTTTGGGTGATGCGAGGGATTTGCTCGAACGGCTTGCGCATGCGCGTCAGGCCCTTTGCGTAGTCTTTGCCCGCAGAATCAACGAGCAGCACGCCGCCGCCCGCGTTGGCGATTCCGCAGATGAGGGCGATGTGTCCCTGCTCCCACGAGTCCCGTTGTACGCGCAATGTGTCTGCAGAATCGGGCATACCGGCATCTCCCATCATCGAAAACGGCTTTTCGAGGCTACCATTTGGTTGAATGAAACAGCCGTTCAACGTGCCTATAAGGTCATTACCCTATCATTATACTATCAATACCCTGTCAAAACGAAGACGCCGATTGACTTTCTCTATATAGTTGCGGGTATCGCGCGTCACATCGACGCACAGGAATCACCCACACATTGCTTTGGTTGATGGCAGCGGATAAGGGGCAAGCATGAACAATTTGGAACGCATGATGGATGTGAAGAGGAGCATGGCGGCAAAAGTGATCGCGACGTTTATGTCCGTGGCACTTGCGCTTACGATGACCAACGTCTCGCTCTTCGCGAGCTACGCATGGGCTGATGAGCCCGAGCAGGCTGTAGAGAACACCGCCGGGGATGTTGCCGAGGAGGGAACGCCCGCACCGGAGACGCCTGCCGAGGAGCCCCCTGCCGCTGTCGAGGAAGATGCCGAAGACGAGGCAGAGCCCGCTGCTGAGGAGCCTGTCGAAACTCCCGCTGTCGAAGAAGAGCCCGTCACCACCGAGCCGCAGAACAATGCCTCTGTGCTCACGGTTGCCGAAGAGACGATCGTCCATGAGGCGCTTGCGATTGCGCCGATGGGGTTGTTTGATAGCAAGGAGCTTCCCGTTACCTATGATTTGGATGGTGGGATAATTGAAATTAAGTGTGGGGAAGCCAGAACGATAGAGTGCCCTAATGATTTTCCTCAATCATGGCATTATCCGCGTGCAAAGGGATCATGGAAATCGGATGGCGACAAGGTTCGTGTTGTAAATTCAAACAACCAAGCTACGACGGTTGTCGGCACGACCGCAGGCGAAACAACTCTCGTTCACAAGAGCATCGGAGTTGGCGAACTCGTATGTCATCATAGAATTACTTACACAATCATTGTTAAGCATGATTCGGCCACGATTGAGCACAAGGATGCAACTTGCACAGAAGCCGGTGTTGAGGGCGGCATCTACTGCAAGGGCTGTGGTTTCGGAAAGCAGGAAGCGGAGAAAGTCATCCCCGCTAAGGGACACACCGAGTTTGTCAATGAAGCTGCCATTGAGCCCACCTGCACCACGACCGGCCAAACCGAAGGCAAAAAGTGTTCGGTCTGCGGTAAAGTCACCGTCGCTCCGTCGCTTCTCCCTTCCCTCAACCATGACATAGTACAAGATCTTGCCATCTCCCCTACCTGCACCAACCCTGGTTTGAGCGCAGGCGCTCATTGCTCGCGATGCGATTACAAAACAGGTCTTGAGGTCGTTCCCGCCTTTGGTCACGACTGGGGCGAGTGGGTCGTCAGCGAGAAACCCACCTGCACCGAAAAGGGCGAGGAGAAGCACGATTGCCAGCGCGCTGGCTGCAACGCCAGCGAGGATCGCGCGCTCGATGCTAAGGGCCACACTGAGGTCATCGACGCCGCCAAGGTCGCGACCTGCACCGAGACCGGCCTGACCGAGGGCTCTCACTGCAGTGTCTGCGGTACCGTGTTCGTTGCCCAGGAGGTTATCGAGGCACTTGGGCATGACCTTGTGGTTACGGGAGAGTTTCCCTCATCCTGCGTTGATCATGGTTATATCACCAAAGAATGCGCACGCTGCGATCATCTTGAGTACGAGGAACTCCCTCTTGATGAAAACGCTCACAAGGTCTTTGGCTTAACGGGATATGCACCCACCTGCACCGAGGCTGGTTTAACCGATAAAAGCTACTGCATAAGCTGTGGAAAGGTCTTCATCGAGCAGCAGGAAATTCCCGCTCTTGGCCACGACTACATCGCCGAGACGACCCTCGCCACCTGCGAGGAAGATGGCGAGACGGTCTACACCTGCTCGCACGACGCGACCCACACCTACACCGAGGTCATCCCCGCCACCGGTCATGCCTATGGCGAGTGGACCGTCGTGACCCCGGCAACGATTGACGCCGAGGGTCTCGAGCAGCGTGTCTGCGCCAATGACCCCGCGCACATCGAGACGAGGACCATCGACATCCTTCCCGCCACGACCATCACCTGGTACGACGAGGACGGCACGACCGTGCTCTCCACCATGCGCTACATCCAGGGTACCGTCGAGCCCAGCTTCGCCGGCGAGGCTCCCGTCAAGGCAGAAGACGCCGACTACACCTACAGCTTCAGCGGCTGGGAGAACGTGACGAGGACCGATTCCGTCATCGCCTACAGGGCTACGTACACCGCGACGGCCAAGCCGCAGCCTCCCGTCCCCGTGGATCCCACCCCCGTCGATCCGGTAGATCCGACGCCGATTGACCCCACTCCGGTGGACCCCGTTGATCCCATTCCGGTAGACCCGACCCCAACCCCGGACCCGACGCCGACCCCCGATGACCCGGCTCCCGTCGACCCCACGCCGACTCCGGATCCTGCCCCCACGCCCATTCCTGGCGGTGACGGCACTGATGCGGGCACCGACGCTGGCACGGGTACTGGTGCCGGTACGGGCGCTGCGACCACGCCTACGGCTCCTGCCGCAACCGTGATTCCCGATGACGCGACGCCGCTTGCCGCCGCTCCCGCAGCCGCAGCTGCCGCCCCTGCGGCCGAGACCATCGCCGACGATGCCAATCCTCTCGCCGCCTTCCCGGGCGAGGAGACCATCGATGACGAGGGCAACCCCCTCGCGTCCTTTGAGCTGGCTCCGCAGTGCTGGGTGCACTGGCTGATGCTCATCGGCATCGTCGTTACCGCCTTCTATGGCATCGGCGTTGTCATCAACCGTCGCAAGGACATCCAGACTGTTGACGAGGTCGAGGCAGAGGTGATGGGCCAGCGCCCGGCGCAGCGCAGCGACGCTCGTCGTTCGCAGGAGGCCTAAGCCAACAATCCGCGCGACACATCTATCGCAAAAGGATGCGGTCTCAATCGGGGCCGCATCCTTTTGCTTGAGCACCCCTTCTTTTTCGCGTGGCTTATCGCCCTGCTTGCCCCGTTCAGGGCGCTCGAATCGACAAACAGGCCGCACATACTGTGAAGATGCCTATAATGTGCAGGAATATCGCAACCGACACGCATTGGGGAGAACATGGAGTTTGTCGGAACCTTCTGGGCGCTCGTGCCGCCCATCGTCGCCATTGTCCTGGCGCTTATCACCAAGGAAACCTACACGTCGTTGTTCGTCGGCATCGTCGTGGGTGCGCTTCTGCTCGCGGGGTTCGACCCGATCAACACCGTCAACTACATCATCGTCGGTGAGATTGGCGAGGGAGAAGACGCCATGGCGGTCGGCTTCCTCAACGCCATCAGCGACCCATGGAATGCAGGTATCTTCGTCTTCCTCGTGATGCTCGGCATCATGGTCGCGCTCGTCAACAAGGCGGGTGGATCGGCGGCGTTCGGCGCCTGGGCGGCCAAGCACATCAAGACGCGCGTCGGCGCACAGCTCGCCACCTTCGCCCTCGGTGTGCTCATCTTCATCGACGATTACTTCAACTGCCTTACGGTCGGCGCGGTCATGCGTCCCGTGACCGACGAGCAGAAGATCTCGCGCGCCAAGCTGTCCTACATCATTGACGCTACCGCCGCGCCCATCTGCATGATCGCCCCCATCTCGTCCTGGGCAGCCGCGGTTTCCGCCACGGCAGCTGATTTGGATTCGGGTATCACGGGCATCCAGCTCTTCATCCAGGCGATTCCCTATAACTTCTATTCGTTGCTCACCATCGTCTTCGTCATCGTCATCGTTGTCATGGGCTTTGACTACGGCCCCATGGCGCGTGCCGAGATCGAGGCGTATCGCGATGGCATGCTGGGCTCGCTCGGCAACGAGGAAAAGCTCGACAACCCTCGTGCCAAGCTCATCGACATGCTCATCCCCATCCTCGTCCTCATCGTATGCTGCATAGTCGGCATGATGTTCGTGGGTGGTTTCTGGGATCCCGAGGCCGAGGGCTTTGGCGATTTGGCCCTGGCGTTTGGCAATACCGACGCGTCGGTCGGCCTGCCTTGGGGCTCCATCATCGCGCTCGTCTTCACCTTCATCTACCTGCTGTGCCGTCGCGTCATCACTTTTGGTGATGCGGCTGTTTGCATCGTCGATGGCTTCAAGGCGATGGTGCCCGCGCTGCTCATCCTCACCTTTGCGCTCACCCTCAAGCTCGCGACTTCCGCGCTCGGTGCCGATGTCTTTGTCGCCGGGCTCATGGAAGGTGCTGCTGCCGGGCTGTATAGCATGCTCCCCGCGATCATCTTCCTCGTTGCCCTGGGCCTTGCGTTTGCCACGGGCACGAGCTGGGGTACCTTTGGCATCCTTATTCCGATCGTACTGCCCATCTTTACCGGTCAGCCCGAACTGCTCACCCTCGGCATTTCTGCGTGCCTCGCCGGCGCGGTTTGCGGCGATCATTGCTCGCCCATTTCCGATACCACCATCATGGCGTCCGCTGGCGCAAACGTGAACCATATCGTGCACGTTCAGACCCAGCTGCCCTATGTGCTCACGGTGGCTGCCATCTCGTTTGTCTGCTTCATCATCGCCGGCTTCGTGCAGAACTGGATCATCTGCCTTGCCATCGGCATCGTGCTCGTGGTGGGTGCGCTCTTCGTGCTGCGCAAGACCATCGGCAAGCGGAGATAACGTGCCTGGCACACTGTCTCATTTCTAGGTCAGAGGAACAGGTTATGACTAACGTACTCGAGTGGCTCGAGAAACGGGCGCAGGAAATGCCCGACAAAGTCGCGTTTGCCGACGAGCACGACGAGGTAAGCTTCCTCGACCTCATGCGACGCGCCCGTTCCGTTGGCTCCTATCTTGCCGGCATCGTCGACGAGCGCAGCCCCATCGCCTGCTACATGGAGAAGAGCACCCAGACGCTCGCGGCCATGCTCGGCGCCGTCTACGCTCGTTGCTGCTACTCGATTATCGACGTACGCCAGCCGGCATCGCGCGCCCGCGCCATCGTCGACAAGCTCGCTACTCCCGTCGTGCTTGCGGATGCGAAGAACTTCGATGCCGCGTGGGAGGCTTTCGATGGCTACCTGGTGATATGCCTCGAAGACATTGTCGATACGCGTGCTGATAGCACCCTGCTTGCCAAGCGCCGTGCCGCCTCGCTCGACACCGACCCGCTGTATATCAACTTCACGTCGGGCTCCACGGGCATCCCCAAGGGGGTCGCCGTGAGTCACCGCTCCGTCATCGACTTCATCCCGTCGTTCACCTCGATTTTCGACATCACGAAAGACGACGTGCTAGCTAACCAGGCGCCCTTCGACTTCGATGTGTCGGTCAAGGATATCTACGGCGGTCTCGCCACGGGCGCGACCGTGCAGATGATCCCGCGCGAGTACTTTAGCGTTCCCGTGAACCTCATGGACTTCCTTGTCGAGCGCGAGGTCACCGTTTGCACCTGGGCCGTGAGCGCGATGTGCTTCGTCTCCATGATGGGTGGCTTCGAGTATCGCGTGCCCACGACGATTCGCGCGGTCATCTTCAGCGGCGAGGTTATGCCGCCCAAGCAGCTTGCCGTGTGGCGCGAGGCGCTGCCCGATGCCATGTTCGTGAACGTGTACGGCCCCACCGAGGTAACCTGCAACTGTACCTACCACATCATCGTGCGCGACTACGCGAAGGACGAGGTCATTCCCATGGGGCGGCCCTTCCCCAACGAACGCGTCTTCCTTCTTGACGACGATGATCAGCTCGTCGACGAGCCCGGTGTTGAGGGTGAGCTTTGCGTTGTCGGCACCTGCCTGGCGCTCGGTTACTACAACGATCCCGAGAAGACTGCCGAAGTCTTCGTGCAGAATCCCCTCACACAGGCATTCCCCGAGACGATGTACCGCACGGGTGACGTGGCCGTGCTCGACGAGGCAGGACGATTCGTGTATCGCGGTCGTAAGGATCACCAGATCAAGCACCTGGGTCAACGCATCGAGCTTGGTGAAATCGATGCCGCGGCGCACGCGGTCGAGGGCGTGAAACGTGCTTGCACGGTCTACGAACCGCGCAAGAAGCGCATTCTCATGTTTTATGCTGGCTCCTGCGACAAGGAAGCTCTTGCCGATGCGCTCAAGGCGTCCCTGCCGCAATACATGGTGCCCAACAAGATCCGACAGCTGGATGGCATGCCCCTCACCAAGAACGGCAAGATCGACCGCCAGGCGCTCCTCGATATAGAATGAGACAAAACCCGCCGGGTCACCTTTGTCTCATTTTCGGAGGACGTGACATGAACAACAGCGAGCTTCTCGAGATTGCCGAGGAATACGGCACACCTACCTTTGTCTTCGATGTGTGCGAGTTCTGGCAGCGCCTCGACAAGATTGCCGACATCTTCGGCGAGGGCGTGCGCCTCTGCTTCGCGATGAAGGCCAACCCCTTCCTTGCGGCCGCCGCAGCTGATCACGGGGAGCGCCTCGAGGTGTGCAGTCCCGGCGAGCTCGCCATTTGCGAGGACGTCGGCATCTCCGCAAACCAGATCGTGTACTCGGGCGTGAACAAGCAGGCCAGCGACATCACCCGCGCCATCGCCTACCGCGTTGGCGTGCTCACGGCCGAGTCGAAGCTCCACGTCGAGCTCATCGAGCAGTGCGCGGCACAAGCCCAGACCACGGTGGACGTGTTGCTGCGTCTCAACGCCGGGAGTCAGTTCGGTATGTCGAAAGACGACTTGCTTGAGGTCATCGACCGGCGCGAGAGCTATCCGCACCTCAACATCGTGGGGCTGCACTACTTCGTGGGTACGCAGCGCAAGAAGCTCAAGCACCAGATTCGCGAGATCGAGAAGCTGCGTGCGTTGATTGCGGAGCTGGAAGACGAGCACGGCTTCGAGGTGCAGCGTCTCGAGTATGGCCCCGGTCTGGCCGTCCCATACTTTGCAGACGATGACTTCACGGACGATCTTGCGCCAGCCCGTGAGCTGGCCCCGTACGTTCAGGAGCTTGGACACGGTGTAGAGGTCACGGTCGAGATGGGCCGCTTCTTCTCCGCTTCATGTGGCACCTACCTCACGCGCGTCGCCGACCTCAAGGAAAACGACGGCACGAACTACTGCATCCTCGATGGCGGCATCAACCACCTTACCTACGCCGGTCAGGTCATGGGCCTCAAGGTGCCCGTGACCGCGAATCTCTCGGCGATGGCCGATGCCATGCGCGCGCAGGATACGCGGAGCTGGACGCTCTGCGGCAGCCTCTGCACCGTCAATGACGTGCTCGTGCGCGAGGTCGAGCTCGATTCGCTCGAGATGGGCGATGTGCTTGCGTTTGCCAACGCCGGCGCGTACTCCGTGACCGAGGGTGTCCACCTGTTTTTGAGCCGCACGATGCCGCGCGTGGTCTTGCGCTATGATGGCGGATGCGAGCTTGCCCGCGATTTCATCGAGACGAGCACGCTCAATACACCGCAAAAATGAGACAGTTGCTCTGAGCAACTGTCTCATTAGCAACAGGGTCCGGCACAAGAATTGACGAGAGGAAGCACCATGGATGACATCACGCTTGAGGCTATCATCGACCTGCTCAAGGACGTTGAGGAAAACGTCGACTACGAGAACTGCACCGCGCTGGTTGACGAGCGCTTCCTCGACTCCTTCGACATTCTCGCGATTATCAATGCCATTGACGACGAGTTCGACATCGCCGTGCCAGCCAAGGAAGTCGTTCCGGCCAACTTCAACAGCGCCCAGGGAATCTACGAGATGGTGCTGCGCCTGGCCGAAGAGGAGTAGAGCGCAGTTGCCGTCATTGCCCTAGGCGATGTCCATCGCGCAATCTGCCGCGATGGGCTCGATCGCCTCGATGTCGTCGCGGTGCTCCTCGAGCGACTTCCATATGTCGACCTTGGCCTGCATGTTCATCCAGAACTGCGGTGTCGTGCCAAAGAGGCGCCCCAGGCGCAGGCACATGTCGGGGCTCAGGGCACGCTTCTCGCGCACGATGTCGTTGATGGTCTGGCGGGTGACCCCGATCCGCTGAGCTAGGCTCGCGACTGTGAGCCCGAGCTCGGGCATGTATTCCTCGCGCAGGAACTCGCCAGGATGGATTGGCTCGCGCGAAACCACGATCATCTCGTCATCCATGAACCCTCCTCAGTGATAGTCGCAAATCTCGACGTCGTATACGCCGTCGTCAGCGAAGCGAAAGCAGACGCGCCATTGGTCGTTGATGGAGACGGCATGCTGACCGGCACGATTGCCCGCGAGCGCGTGCAGCCTGTTTCCCGGGGGCAGACGCAGATCGAGAAGCGTCATCGCGTTGTCGATGAGCTCGAGCTTCCTGAGCGCGCGCCGCAAGATGTCCGGCGGGAGCTCCTTGCTCCGGCCCGTTTCAAACAGAAGGCGCGTGTCGCTGCTGGCGAAACTCCGTATCATGCGATCTCCAATCCTTTCGGAGTGTAACATGTAACGTGACACATTACAATGCGAAAGAGACAAAGCCCCCCATCATCCCAACTCGACGAGTGCAGGGTTCCAGGTTGTCATTTCGAGCGAAGGCGCGAAGCACCCCCCTGTCATTTCGAGCGAAGCCGCGTAGCGCCTCTCCATGTCATTTCGAGCGAAGGCGCGTAGCGCCGAAGTCGAGAAATCTCACCCCGCCCATGTCCGATTTTGGTCGGCAAAAACTCGGTGATTCGACCGAAAACGTTCGGCGTTTTTGTTAGATTCGCCTGCAATCATGAGAGCTAAGACCATGTCGATGAAGCTTGGAGGACCGATGGATAGCAAGGAGATAGAGAAGCGCAGGTTGACGCTCGATGACCACATGCACCTCACGAAAGACGGCGTGGAATTTTGGTACGCGCGAGAAGTAATGGGGGTCTTCGGATACACCCAATGGCGCAGGTTCGAGGAGACGATAAAGCGCGCCATGATATCGCTCGAGTCTAGCAAAACCCCTGTTCGTGACCATTTTGCCGACATTGGCAAAATGGTTCCTCTCGGGAGTGGCGCGGAGCGATTAGTAAAGGACTATATGCTCACGCGCTACGCCTGCTATCTCATCGCGCAAAACGGTGACCCCCGCAAGGAGGAAATCGCATTTGCTCAGAGCTACTTCGCCCTTCAAACGCGCAAGCAAGAGCTCATCGAGCATCCCCCCTTGTCATTTCGAGCGAAGGCGTGTAGCGCCGTAGTCGAGAAATCCCCTGCCAATCGTCTGCAGACATCCGTGACATCTCCCAACCGCCCACCGCCGCAAAATTTGTTGCGCAACAGAATTCACCCCCCCCCCTTATTCTTAAACAGATTTGGATTGTTCCCATGGCTGGACGCTAGGGAACCAGAACAAGAGGCTGCCTTGGGATATAAAGGCCCTTGCGTATTTTTCGACAAAGGGAGGCATTATCATGAGTTCCTACGCCTATTCTTCCACTGCTTCTTCCAGCACAAGCGGTGTTTTAATCATCCTTCTGTTCATCGTTGCGATTGTGGTGCTTGTGGCATGGCTCGTTGCCACAAAGATGTTCATTGATCTTGCTCAAAAGAAAGACCCGCAGTTTTACAGGACGGGGGTACTGTGGTTCGTCGGCATTTTCGCAACACCGATTGTCGTCGGTTTGTATGTATGTGCGATGACCGACAAGCGAAACGCTACCTCCTCTGTCAACAACCGAAATGATGCAGATGCTCTTAACAGGGAACTTCCGTCTATCTAAGGTGTAGCCGTGAGCGATTACAAAGTTGTTTTTCGAGAAGATAGTCAAAATGATAATGCGATTGGAATAATGTGGGAGGAAAACTGCCCCATCCTAATTGAGGCAATTCAAGTATCCCGCAATGTCCAGACGGGCGAAGCATATCTCCAGCTGAAGTTTCGCAACATTGGCAGTGAAGAGGTTTGCTCTTTCAAGGCGACGGCTACAGCGACCTTTGAAAATGGGGAGAGCGAAGATGTCGAAATAACGCTATTGGATGCGGATGTGGAGCCAGGGAAAACCCGTAAGCCAGCCCCGATCCTTCTCAAGCGCGGGGACGTTTCCGAGGTCAGTGTAAAGATATGCTCCCTCAAGCTTCCGTCTGGAGACTGGAAGTCGACGAAAGAAACGATACCTGTCCCCCGACCGAAGCAGGCTCGTCTTTCCGATAAGGCGCAAACGGAGCGCTCCCTCCAGTGGCATCCTAATCCCTCTGATTCCAAGATGCTCCACAAGGACTTCGCACTGGACAAGGAAATTGACGATCGCGAATCATGGTGGGTTTGCCCCTGTGGACAACTGAATGTCAATCGCAAGGATTGTCTGCTATGCAACACCCCAAAAACCTTCTGGCGCGAGCATCCTGCTGACAACGACCGGCTTGAAAAAGAGGCGGACGAAAGAGCGGAAAAAGAGGCAGAGAAGCGAGCGTTGCAGGAAGCCGAGCAAAGAGAAAGGGCGAAGAAGAACAAGCGAATCAGGCGCATCGTGCTCACTGCGAGCTTGGTCGTCGTTGCCGTTATTCTTGCTATCGTGGCGGTGTTTCAAATCGTGCGTTGCGTTGTCCCCGGCGCGTACGTTGTCACCCGTTGTACGACTACGGATAGCAAGGGAAGCAAGAATACTATCGAGTACGAGCTCGATGACCGTGGGAATGTAGTAAAAGAGATAGAAGATGGGGGCAAGTCTGAATGTACATATGAGCGCGATGACTACGGAGTTGTCACGAGAATGGACGATAATGAATTTGTAGTCGAGTCAGTCGATGATGATGGGCAACCCACCAAGATCAGGTGTTACTTTGTAGTCGAGTCAGTCGACCTTGATGGACAGCCCATCAAGATCAAGTCTCAAACGAGAGAATGCAATATAGAGTGGTTTGGGGAGGGAAAAATACGCAGCATAGAATGGACCTCCTACGATGACCCAACCCGTTTCTCCAGCGATAGCTACAACGAAAACGGAGAGCTCCTAGCTTCAGATTATGGCCATTCTGATTACACTGTTGATCACGATAGCTATTCGTATGAATATGACCCAAGTGGGCGCGTAATAGCCGATACAGAAACCGTGGAATACGATTACCAGGGCGTGCCGCACTCCTATGACATCGCGACAAAGTACACCTACGACAATCACGGCAACGTGATTAGGGCAGAGTTAGAACGTGGCACGAGCGTTACCGAATGGGAATACACCTACGTAATGAACCCGTCTCCCGCCGCAATGGTGAAAAGCAGGTGTTTCCTGGGACAGGAAAGGCTCCTATCACCTCCGTTTTAGCGAAGTACATAATGGCTCATCCCCTTCGTCCATGTTAGTGATGATGTAGCGGACGCTTTTGTCCAGCTTCGCCGCCCACCGCCGCGAAATTTGTTGCGCAACAGAATCGAGAAATTCTCCAATACGATGCCCTCCATAGCACGCATCCAATCATGCTGCTTTTTGGCTTATAGCAGGACTGCTTCGCTCGCTATAGCCGTAATCGAAAGGGAGGACATGATGGTGAAAAAACGTATGGGTAAAGCACGTATTCTGCTTCTCTTTCTGGCAGCAGTAATCGTGGTGTTTGCGTTTGTGGGCTGTGGCGGTGGTATTACCTCATCGAGTCTTGATGGCTATTGGATAGTGGAGCCGCAATCTGCATCAGATAAAGATTTGAAGGAAAAAGGAGTGTTCACGGTCTACCAGTTTGAGGGAGAGAACACTTTCAGGTTGATTCTTCAGGTCCGCGGTGTAGAAGATTTCGTGAGAGAGGGAACTTATGAAATCAGAAACGGAAAGGTCTATGTAAACCTTCCCGAAACCAGTGTGGGTTCCGGAACAGTCTCAGCTCACGGTGAAGCCATAGAAAACGCCGAGATTACAGTCAACGGCGAAACGCTAAAAACAACTGCGATAGCAACCAATGGTGCAGAGACCATCGCAAACAAGGTTACAGATGCGCAATACCAAGAGGAAGTCGCAGCCGCTGCGGCTCTTGGTCCCCAGAAGGTTTCTATTGGCGAGAGCATAACAACGACGACCGCGGTTTTCACTGTAGACTCCATGGCTTTTGTTGATGAGATATACCCTTCAGACACATCCGGTTACTACACCTATATGTCAAAGCAAGACGGCCAGTCGTATCTCCTGGCAAGCGTTACCTATATGAATCCTGCCACGGAATACGAGGTGCCGGGCTATGCGACCCAAGCCTCCTTCTCCGTGGGCGGCAATACCTATGAAGCCGAGATAGAAATTGACGCGGGTTCCCGCTTTGGTCCGAGCTATAGGGTCGAGGCAAAGGAGACGTCGCGCATGTACATATACTGCCTGGTTCCAGATGCCGTGAAAGATGCCGGCGAAGTTAAGCTGACCTGGAGCATTCCCAACGAGCAGTCTTATATGACTACCTACTACAGATCCTCGTATCCCCACGACGAGTTTTCCGTGGCGATGTAGGTAAAGGCCTGGTGTCATGGCGATGCTGTTTGAAATCCCCATATTACCCACTGCGAACAAGGCAGTCTGGAGGGTAAACGATGAGTGACAATGACAATGCTGTCGAAACTCCCCCTATGGTCGAGGATGCCCCCAGCGTCCCCGCCCCATCGACCGTTCGCGAGAAGGCGCCGCAGCCATCTCCCGAAAACGTCAGCTCTCCTAAGAACGAAAAGCGTCAGAAGAAGACTGTCCTGATTGTCGTTATCGCCATCGCAGTCGTAGTTGTGCTATTGGCGGCGATTGGCGTCAGTCAGTGTGCGTTTTTCGCCACTCCCGAACAACATGCTCGACAGCTACTAATCGGGAAATGGGAGGGTTATGGCACGAGCGTCAATGGGGAAACAAGTGCGGTAACTCCGAATTCGATGACAGTGGAGTTTTCGAATGATGGCTTCAAATTGAATCTAAAGGATTCAAAGGGCGTGACCTCGTATAGTGGCGGAAAGGACGACTGGAATGTCCGCGAAACAGGTGAGGACATCGACGATATTTCCTACACGATTGATCTCGAAGGGAAGTTCTTTAATGGCCAGCTTCATCTCGACGAAACTGAAGAGGAAATGTACCTCTTCATGAGCTCGATAGACGATTCGCTCATTATGGTGTTTAAGCGAGCGTGATGCTTTTCTTGGATTTGCGGGAACAGCCCCCAACTTCCGTTGCCCCAACCTCATTAACAAGAAAGGAAACTATCGTCATGTACTACTATTCGGGATTTGTCGGTTTCATGGGGTTCGTTACGATAGCCATCGCGATTATCGTTCTCATTGCGTGGATAATGTCGGTTTATATGTTCGTCGAGCGTGCCAAGGAGAAGAACCCTAAGATAACCGGCACCGGTTCGCTGTGGTTCATGGGTATCTTTGCCTCTCCCGTCGTGCTCGGTCTCTACGTTATAAGCATGCCTGACGCACGCCAGCGTTTGGAGACCCATGCAGGGTCCCCTGCGGCGATGCAGGACGAGCTCCCGTCTGTATAGGGGCTGTCATGAGCGAATACAAGGTTATTTTCCGGGCGGACGTCGATACGTCTACCGTGACGTGGGAACCTCCATGCCCGTTGATGTTCGAGGCCATTCAGATTGCTCGTCATACGCGAACCGCCAAGGCTTACCTCCAGGGAAAGGTGCGCAATATCGGCGATCAGGAGATAAGCACCTTCCATGCGACGATTGTCGTTCGCTATGAGGATGGGTCGGAGCAAGAGGTGGAGTTCAAACCGCTGGATGCCGACATCGTTCCCGGCGCGGTATATCAGTTGACACCGGTGCTTCTCGACCAGGGAACCGCAATCAGGGCAAACGGAAGAATTGAGTCCGTAAAGAACGAGTGGGGGCGCACCGTCTGGGAAAGCTCCGCGGATCTGGTTCCGCCGCCTGGCCCCACTCATCTCCACCTGACGACAAAGGCCCAAGATGAACGAAGCAGATTGTGGGCAAAGAAGTTTTCAAATGGACCATTGAGGCACGACCCGCGAGTGGCGCACCTCGCGCGCACCAACGATGCCGATGACCATGATGAATGGTGGGTGTGTCCTTGCGGCCAGGTTAACGTCAATCTTGCCAATTGCCTGTCCTGTGGATTGCCCTTAGCCTCGTGGAGCGAGGTGCCTACCGACAACGAGACTCTCGAGAAGATTGCCGACGAGCGCATCAAGAAGGAAGAGGAGGAGCGCGCTGCAAGAAAGGAAAAACGCGACCAGGCTGTCGCTAAATCCAAGGCCGTCGCTCTCAAGTTCCTGAAGATTGGCGTTCCCATCATCGTCGGAATAGTTGTCGTCGTGCTCGCCCTCACCTTCTTGATCATCCCGACCGTGCGTTATAACAGTGCAAACGGTCTTGCCGAGGCGGCACAGACAAACGAGGAATACCAACGGGCCTATGATGCTTTTCTCGACCTAGGCGACCAGGGCGATTCCCCGCAGCGCCTCATTGCTGTTGCGACCGCCGCGGGTGACGCCGCGTACAATTCCGAAGATTACGAGAATGCAGCCTATTGGTATGACCTTGCCGGAGACAACGAGCTCTCCCAAAAGGCGAAGATATCTTACGTCCAAGAACACCCGAGTGCCGATGACCAGCTGGCTCTTGCGTATTTCAAAGATCTCGCCACCAATAAATACGAAAGGGTTGAAGAGCTCTACGAGCAGCTGTTCGGGTGGACCTTCGAGTTCTCGATGGTTTCTGACAAGGATTATTCTGCTGCTGGCAATGGGTGGACCCAAAGTGCAACGGTGCTTCCTAAGTCTGCCGGAAATGATTTTGCCGGATTGCTCATCATGCCCAAAGGTGGGACGTCTGGTAATGGTGTCGGACTTGACATCGAGATTGAAAATGTCCAACTGGGCTCCACAAGCACATTATCGTGGAGCACGAAAAACACGAAGAGTGTCTCATTTCTTAATAAAAATGGCGAATTACTTGTGGATGAAAGTGGCAGGTCTAATTACAAGAAGATGGAAAAGCCCTTTATTTACGTTAGCCTCGGAAGCAATAAGCATGATATGGCTTGGGGCGTGACGGTGACCGACCATGAGACGGGCGTCGTGCTCTTTACCGGCGAGATACGAACGGCGTAATCCTATATCAGCCGGTGCGGATTATTGCAGATACTAAAAACTGCTAGAAGAAAGGTTGTTATTCCCTTCCTCCATGTAATCCATGGATTCGTCTCGCTACCCATGCGTCTTAGAACTCTATATACTTGCCGTAGTACTTGCCCTATCGAAAGGCATCACAATGGCTCGGCTATCGCTTTACATGGACGAAGAGAGCGCGGCTTGCCCGGGCGAAGACGCTGCCAGATGGGAAAACGGCTGGCCGCCGGGTTTCTTCGACTTGTATGGCAGCAGCCCGGATTTCCCCGAGGCCGAAGATCTCGAGCTTGCCCCCATCGACTGCCTCGGCCCCTAAACCCCTACCGCACGCCCGCGATCACCACGTAGTGCGTGCTCTTCCCGAACACGAGCTCGTCGCCGGGTTTGAGCGCCACGGGCTCCCCCGTCCAGTCACTCCGTTCGTCAGCTGGCGGCTCCACCACAATCTCGGAGCGGTCTGCGCCACTCACCAGCACCGTGCCGTTCGTCGATCCGGTGCCCTCGACGTACCACTCACCCGCGCCATCGTGCCAGATGCGCGCATGATGGCGCGAGACGTCGGCCGCCACGTCGCTCAGGGAATCCTTCCCCGTCGCAAAGGCGCCCACCTCGATTTCGCTGTTCTCGTTGGGATCAAGCCAATGGGGCGACCCCATCACGTACCCATCCATCGCGCGCAAGAGCCCCAGGGTCACGGACCTCTCCGGCACGTCCCAGTCGCGCACCTTCTTGGAATGCGGCGTGACAAGCGGCGTCGCCACCGGGCTTCCGTGGATTTCCTCGGCAAAGGCAAAGGCGCGGGTCGTTGCCTCGGCCACGCTGGCGCTCAGCGCTGCCGTCACAAAGAGCACCATGGCGATCTCGACGCGCTCCTCGACCCTGAATTCGCCGTTGTCGGACAGGCGCGCGAGCATGTTGAGATATGGGGCGGTGTTTTGCCCGCGGTGGTACAGGGCGGTCACCATTTCGCGCCCGGAGACCCCCGCTATCATCGTCATAATCGCCTGGTTGCTCATGCGCTTCTTGAGGCGCGCGACGATGCGCATGGCGCATTTCTCGCAGTCGATGAAGTAGTCGCTTTTCACGGATTCCACCGGGGCGTGGACGAGATAACGCGAGATCCACGTCCGGTCGTTTACCCGGTTTATGGGGCTCATCCCACCCATCAGCGGCTTTTCCGAGAGGATGAGCGCGGCCAGGTCCTTGTAGCTGATATGACCGTGCTTCTTCAGGATGGAAAACAATCCTCCCAGCGGGGTTGACGGGGTCTTTGCCATGGAGTGCTCCTCTCCTCACGTTCGCGGTGTCCGGCGGGCGAGCCTTATGAGCGCCGACACGCCCACGATCGCCAAGGCAACGGTGCCGCCTGCGATGATTCGCGAGCGTCCCGCCCTCCTGGCTCTACCCACTCGCCCCCTTGCCCTCGTCGTGTTGCTCACGCAGGGTGAGAGCGGGTTTCCCCAGAGGCCGTTTCTGATGTTTACGCTATAGGAGTCGATGAAGTCCGAGAGTGCCTTCTCCATCTCCCTTGCCGTGGGTCTACGCGCCTGCATGGGATCCAGACAGGCGAGGATCAGGTCGTCGAGCTGGCCATCCACCGCGGTCAGGACCCGTGCGAGTTCCCTGTCCGGCGGCCTTCGCCCGCAGTGCGCCACCGCCTCCTCGACGAGCCGCGCCACCGACGCCTCATGGCCGAGCGTCGCCTTGATGTTGGTCGATGCCCCATGAGCGCCCATGAGGCTCCGAGGCCGACGTCCGGTCTTCTGGAGGTAATAGGAGCGCTTCCTGCCTCCTCTTTCCAGGTCGAAGGGCGTACGGCCGTCCAGCAGCAGGTAGAGCACGCTAGCTGCGGCATAGACGTCCACCGCAGGGTCCTTGCGCAGGGTGTCGATACCGGCAACGTCTTCGGTGAGCATCTCCGGCGGGGCGAACTCCGGGGTTGCCCCTCGCAGGACGCCGTACTTCTGCGTGAGGGAGGCACGATGGTCGGGAAGCATCGCCGAGCCAAAGTCCACGAGTTTCAGGTCGAAGTGCCCCAGGTCCACCTGTTCCTCGAGCGTGTGTCTCGAGGTGTCGATCATGATGTTGGATGTCGAGATGTCACGATGCACCACGCTGTTCTCGAGCGTGTCCGTGCGGGCGAGGAGCGCGAAGAGGTCACGTCCCAGCTGCGCCGCCGTCAGCGGCGAAAGCCTTCCCGCCTCGTCCACGAAGAGGTGCCTGAGTGCCGATTGCAGCGTCTCGCCCTCGATCCATTCCATGACGATGGCATCTCTTCCGTCCAGGCGTCCAAGCCCGTAGAGCTTCGGAAATCCCCGTATGCCCGAAAGGGTGCGCAGGGTCTGGTACTCTCGCATGAACGCCTCGTGGGCGACGGCACGGTCCATGTCATCGGTCCGTTTGGCAGGTTGCGACGTGGTGTCGCGCGCTGCATCCGGGTCGTCCATGACCTTCACGGCGACGGGTTTGCCCCAGACGTCCTCGCCATAGAGAAGCCAGCCAATCCCTCCCTGGCGGCAACGGGTCCTGTCGACGAAGAGGGAGGAGAACCTCCGCACATGGGCCTCCTGCTCGTCGGGAGGCAGGGTCCAGGGCGCTGAGAAGCCGTCCAGGTGAACGACCTGCAGTCCGGCTGTGCCGTGCTCGTTGTGCGTTTCCGGACATGAGGGGTTTTCCATGGTGCGCGACGTTGTTTTCTACTAAGGGCGGCGGTTAGAGGGCGTCGAAAACCGGGTGGATTTGTCCCACCCGGGAATAATTGCGCAACTATCATATAGTGCAAATTCCGAAATTTGTTGCACAACAAATGCGAGGTCAGCCGAGGGTTGAGGGCGTGCTCCCCTAGCCGTCGGCTCCTCTATCTCACGCCCGCGATCACCACGTATCGCGTGCTCTTGCCGAACACGAGCTCGTCGCCGGGTTTGATCACCACGGGCGTGCTCTCCCATCCCCCTCGCTCGTCAGCTGGCGGCTCCACCACGACCTCGCGACGGTCCGCGCCGCTGATGAGCACGGTTCCGTTCTTCGACCCCATCCCCTCGACGTACCACTCGCCCGCGTCGTCGTACCAGATGCGCGCATGGTGCCCCGAGACGTCGCTCTCGACATCGGTAATGTCGCCCGGTCCCGTCGCAAAGGCGCCCACCTCGCATTGCTCTGCGAGCTCGGCATCGAGCCAGTGCGGCGATCCCATCACGTAGCCGTCCATCACGCGTAAGAGCCCCAGGCCCGTCATTTGCTCGTCGATGTGGCATTGCGCCTCAACGTCTTCCGCGTCCGGGGAGCATGGCGTGATGAGCGGCGTCACCTTCGATGACCCGTGGATTTCGTTGGTGAAGTCGAGTGCGCAAGCTGTCGCCTTCGCGACATCGGCGCTCAGGGCGGCCGTCACGAAGAGCACCATGGCGATCTCCACGTGCTCCTCGGATCCGGATTCGTCCCCTCCGTTCAGCCTCGCGAGCATGTTGAGATAGGGAGTGGTGTCCTGACCGACCTCTTCCAGGGCGATGACCAGCTCCTTTCCGGGTCCTCCTGCGACCATCTGCATGATTTCGCTGTTTCCCAGCGTGCTGCCCCTGCGCTTCTTGAGACGGGCGATGATGCGCAGGGCGCACTTTTCGTAGCTCACGAAGTACTCGTCCTTCACGGCCTCGATCGGCGCATGCACGAGGTAGCGCGAAACCCAGGTCCGGTCGTTCACGCGGCTTGCGGGGCTGACGCCTCCTGCCAGTGGCTTTTCCGAGAGGATGAGTGAGGCCAGCTCCTTGTAGCTCACCTTTCCATGTTTCTTCAGGATGGAGAACAGGGCTCCCAGCGGAGTCAATGTGGTCCTTGCCATGGCTACCCTTTCTGCTAGCTCGCTATGATGCCATGCTAGCCCGTGTCTTTTTCATCGGCATCATGCGCGCCTTCTCGATGATGATGCCAAAGGACAGGGCGCCCCACGAAAGCGTTGCCGATACGGCCAGTGCGCACAGCAATAGCCAGAAGGTTGCTGGTGTGGCAAACGCCGTGCCCAGTACGAAGGCGAGCACGAGCAAGGTGCCCACGCCCACGCCGCCGCCGGTCCACGGGAGTGCCGATGACCTGCCGCGTGTCGCGATACGCGCGATGCCTCCGGTGATTGCGGGAAGCCACAGGAGAGCTGCGATCGCCAAGCCACTCAGAGCACCGGTCCATCGAATCGGACCGAGCGCGACGGTCGCCTCGTTCGAGTCGACGAGTCCCGCAGTCACGAAGCTCACGGCAAAGAGCAAGATGGCCGCACCTATGCCCACGCCGATATCCCAGTGCCGCGACCTCCTCGTGCTGGTGACTCGTGCCCGACGTTCAAAGGCATTGCTAGCACATGGACTCAGCGGTTTTTCTGCAAGGGCGTTTTCGATGTTTTCGTCATACGCGTCGACAAACTGACCGAGGGCTTCCTGCACCTCGGTTGCGCGGGGACGGTACTCTTGGATGGAATCAAGGCACGCGAGGATCACGTCGTTGAGCTGGCCATCGACCGCAGAGAGTGCCGCGGCCACTTTCCTCTCCGTGGGCTGCTCGCCAATTCTCTGCGCTGCTTTGCGCACGAGCTTTGCCGTCTGCGGTTCGTGCTCGAGGGTGATGTCAATCGCTGTCGAGGCGGCGTGCGCACTTTTTAGTCCGCGCGGCAGCCGTTCCGTCTTGGTCAGGTAATACGAGCGCTCCCCCTCTTCGTTCTTGCCAAGATCGAAGGGCGTGTGTCCACTCAAGAGCAGGTAGAGCACGCTCGCCGCGGCATAGACGTCCACCGCCGAGCTCTTGCGCATGGTCGAGACGTTGGCGATGTCCTCCGTCAGCATTTCCGGAGGGGCGAAGTCCGGCGTCGCACCACGGGGCATCCCGTACCGCTGCGTGAGGGATGACGAGCGAGCGGGGAGCACTGCAGATCCAAAGTCCACGAGCTTCAGGTCGAAGCTCCCCGACTCCACCTGTTCATCGAGCGTGCGCGTCGACGTATCGATCATGATGTTCGAGGTCGAGATGTCGCGGTGGACTATGCCGTCTTCGAGGATTTCCATGCGGGCGAGGAGGGCGAAGAGGTCACGTCCCAACTGCGCCACCGTCAGGGGTGAGAGCCTGTTTTCATCGTCAATGGAGAGATGCCGAATTGCCGTGGCGAGGGTCTCACCCTCGATCCACTCCATGACGATGGCGTTCTTGCCGTCCAGACGACCCGACCCGTACAGGCGCGGAAATCCTCGCACGCCCGACAACGTGCGCAGGGTCTCGTATTCGCGACGAAACGCCACGTTGGTGATGTCGTGCGTGGGTGAGGATGCAGCGTCGTTGGATGGCGCGGATGACACTGTCCGCGCGTCTTCGATGCCCATGGTCTTCACGGCTACCGGCTTGCCCCAGGTATCTTCGCCGTAGAAGACCTGTCCCAGACCGCCTTCCCTGCAGCGGTTCTCATCGATGAAGATCGTGGAGAAGCGCCGGTTATACGCCTCTTGCTCATCGGGAGGCAGAGTGCGAGGAGCGGTGAAGCCCTCCAGTCGTGCCACGCGCATGCTGGCATTGTCGCGACTGTCGTGGGGTTTATGGTTCTGCGGCTTTTCCATGATGCGGGGTGCGGTTTTCTGCGAAACGGTGGCTAGACCTGATTGAGTGCCTGGTAGACGTTATACAGGTCATCCAGCGTGTAAATGGTGCGCCCGTCCACGGACGCCTCGATCATATGACCTTCGACGATCGGCAAAAAGCAGCTGGGGTGGGCACCGGGATCATCGCAGCCGTCGGCTGCGAAGAGGAACTTCTGGAACAGTTTGGCCGCGCGATTCAGGGACTGCCAGGCAGTGGTGACGGCGGCACGCTGACTTTCGCTGGCTGCGTCGACGAAGTCGGGCAGATGGATCTTGTGCTCGTAGTAATCGGACCACCTGATGCAATCATCGCACACGTCCATCGCAGCGTTTGCGCTTATCCAGTTCCTTATGCAGTTAGGATCCATGCCAGGACTGTAGTTCCAGTATATCGGCGAGTCGGCGACGAGCGTGGCAAGCTGCGTGTAGTAGTCCCTGACGCTGTTGTAGTCATTCACGAACTCTTCTTGGGGCGATGGCGTGGGGTCGGGAGTTGGGGTATAGGGATACCCTTCGGTGCTGGACTGCGCTTCCTGGGCTGTGAGCTGGCTCCCCGAATCTGCTGGTGCGTTTGTGCCGGGGGTGGTCACGCCTCCGGGGCCTGCCGCTCCGATGGCGCTGACGCCGGCTCCGATGACTGATGCCACCCCAGGGGTATTTGTTCCGCCCGTGGCATCTGAGCCCGCACCTGCCGCTTCCGAGGCCGGTTGGTTGTCTGCAGATCCAAAGAGGGGATTCTGGAACAGCCCATCGGATTGCTCGCCCAGTACTGGAGGTACCGCAAAGACGAAAAGCGCGAGGGAGCACGCCACCAGAAGCGTTGACGTGGTCACGAGGGCTCTGTATGCCTTGGGAAGGTGATGAAAGAAGGCGCCTATCTTCGAAGATGGCTTTGAGGTCACGGCACTCTCCTTCGGTGTTCGAACAATGCGCATATGCCACGGTGAATGGAAAGCCTGTTCCATTCATCATGAAATGTTGCGCAAGTATTATATTTCGCCGGAGCTGGTTTTTGTTGTGCAACAAGATGCTGCTCGGTCATATGGCAAACTGGGACAAATGGACAGGTCATTTGTCCCATTCCGCAAAAAAGCCAAAATTATGCATTGACAAAAAGTTAGCTGGGTCTAATATGCAGTTAACATCAGCTAACTACGGAGGTCATCATGACGTTATCTGATATCAAACCAGGTGCAACCTGCACAGTCGTGCGTTTGCGTGACCAGGGTGCCACGCGCCGCCGCATCATGGATATGGGCATTACCAAAGGTGTCCAGATCAGGGTCGACAAGGTTGCCCCGCTCGGTGATCCCGTCGATCTAACCGTGCGCGGTTATCACCTATCGCTGCGCAAGGAGGACCTCAACAAGATTGAGGTCGAGACGGCATAACCACACGGCACGACGATGGGCTGGCTACCCCCAAGCCAGCCCATCTTTTTGCACTACTGTTAGCTATAGCTAACAAATGAGACAGCGTGCCTGGCACCGTGTATCAAAACGAAGTCAAAACAGAAGAAATGCCGATGATTTGAGACACGGTGCCAGGCACGGAGAGGAAGAAAGGCACGACATGGAAACAACCATTGCGTTGGTGGGCAACCCCAACTCAGGCAAGACGACGCTGTTCAACCAGCTCACCGGCAATCACCAATACGTGGGCAACTGGCCTGGCGTGACGGTGGAGCGGAAGACCGGCCACCTCAAGAACGACAAGAACGTCCAGTTCGTCGACCTGCCGGGAATCTACTCGTTGTCCCCGTATTCGAGCGAGGAGGTCATCTCCCGCAACTACTTGATCGACGGTCATCCCGACGTCATCGTCAACATCGTCGATGCCTCGAACCTCGAGCGCAACCTCTACCTGACCACCCAGCTCATGGAGTTTGACGTTCCCATCGTGGTTGCGCTCAACCAAATGGATATCGTCAAGAAGCGCGGCTATACCATCAAATCCAAAGAACTCTCCGAGCAACTCCAAGTACCGGTTGTCGAAATATCGGCACTCAAGGGCGACGGCCTCGAGGATCTGGTTGCCACCACCATGAAGGCGGCTCGCGAGGGCATCGTCCCGCAACCGGTCCGCTTCACCCCCGAGCTCGAAGCCGCGCTCGCCAAGATCGAGGACAAGCTTCCCAGCGGCAGCCCCGACAACATGCGTCGCTACTATGCCATCAAGCTCTTTGAACGCGACAAGGAGGCTATCGAGGAGCTCGGAGCCAGGGCCAACTGCGACGAAGTCATCTTCGAGGCCGAGAGCCTCTTCAACGACTCGTCGGATGCCATCATCACCAACGAGCGTTATCGCTACATCGAGGGCTTCATCAAGCGCGTTCACAAGCGCGCCATCACAGGTGCGACCATTTCCGAGAAGGTCGACAGCGTACTCACCAACCGTATTCTCGCGTTGCCCATCTTCGTCGTGGTCATCACGCTCATCTACTACATCTCCATCAGCACTGTCGGCACCTACGCGACCGACTGGGCCAACGACGGCGTCTTTGGCGATGGCTGGTATCTCGACCCCGTGGCCATCGTGTCAACCGAGGGTACGGCGCAGTCTGCCCTCGATGCCGCGACCGAGCCCTACGACGAGGCGCAAACCGCCATCAGCGAGTACCTGACGCAAGCCGGCGAGGCGGGCGTCAACACCGATGCGATAGCGGCGTTCATCGGCGAGGAAGCTAACGAGGGCGCCGACCTTGAGTCCCCGGAATTCCAGGCCGCCCTTGCCGAGTTCGAGCAAGACGCCGCCAACTCCGGTTTCGTAGCCGAGTACACCTCGGTTGACGAGGAGTCCGCCATGGAGACCGACTACTTCGTGTACTACGGCGAGGCGGGCGAGACGCAGGCTCAGACCCTCGCCGATGCTCGTAACGAGCAAATCGCCGCCGAGGGTCGCGAGGGATCGGCCGAGGCCGTCGTTTACAGCTTCGATGGCGAGGCCACCGATGGGGAGACCGGCGAGGTCATCACCCAGGGTGTCGGCGTGCCCGCGCCCGAGGATCCCAGCGCCTACGGTATCTGGATTCCCGGCATCCCCGTGCTCATCGGCACCGCGCTCGAGGTCGTCGGTTGCGTCGGCTGGCTCTACGACCTCATCATGGACGGTATCGTTGCCGGTGTCGGCGCGGTGCTCGGCTTCGTGCCGCAGATCATGATCCTGTTCTTCCTGCTGGCTATCCTCGAGGCCTGCGGCTACATGGCCCGCGTCACCTTCATCCTCGACCGCCTCTTTCGCCGCTTCGGCCTGTCGGGCAAGACCTTCGTGCCCATGATCGTCGGCACCGGCTGCGGCGTGCCGGGCATCATGGCCTCGCGCACCATCGAGTCCGAAAGCGCCCGTCGCCTCACGGTCATGACCACGACCTTCATGCCCTGCTCGGCCAAGTTGCCGATCATCGCCCTCATCGCGACGGCCATCTTCGGCGGCGTGTGGTGGGTCGCCCCGCTCGCGTACTTCATGGGCATCGCCGCCATCATCGTCTCGGGCATCATCCTGCGCAAGACCAGGCCGTTCATGGGCAAGGTCACGCCCTATGTCATGGAGCTGCCCGAATACCGCCTGCCGCGTTTCGTCGACCTGCTGCGTAGCATGTGGGATCGTGCCTGGGCTTTCATCAAGAAGGCGGGCACCATCATCCTGCTCGCCACCATCGTGGTCTGGTTCCTGTCGGGTTACGGCATCTACGAGGGCCAGTTCATGTGGGTCGGCGAGGATCTGATGGACTACTCGTTCCTCGCGTACTTCGGCAATGCCTTCGCGTGGATCTTCGCGCCGCTCGGCTTCAACAACTGGGAGTGTGCGTCCACCGTTATCACCGGCCTCATCGCAAAGGAGAACGTCATCTCGACCATGGCCGTGGTGTACGGCAGCGATCCCAACGTCGCGTGGACCAGCGCCTACATGGCGTCGCTCGCGGCAACGACTGGCTCCGTCCTGCTCGTGCCTGTCGCGGCCTTCGCCTTCATGACCTTCCAGCTGCTCTGCGCGCCGTGCTTCGCGGCCATGGGTGCCATCAAGCGTGAGATGGGTGGCTTCAACAAGTGGTTCTGGGCCGCCATCGGCTGGGAGTGCGGATTCGCCTACGTGATTTCGCTGATCATCTTCCAGATTGGCGCCTGGGCCGTGACCGGTATCTTCAGCCTCGGCACCATCGTCGCCATCGCGCTCATCGCGGCGTTGCTCTGGGCGCTCTTTCGTCCGGCCAGCAAGCCCGCCGCTCCCGCGCAGGTGGACACGACTGCAAAGGCGGCTGCATAGATGAGACAAAACTGCCCCGGCGACTTTTGTCTGGTTTCATCTCCGTAGAACGATTAACTCCGGCTTCAGGACAAGCCTTCTTCATGAGCGGCTCCTCCACCCGCTCCAAAATGTCCTCCCTCTCTCCGGGAAGCGCCCCTCACGGGGCGTTTCCTGTGTTGGGGAGCTACAACCGCGTACTCGTGGGCGTCTCAGAGACGGGACCGAAATTCTCCTCGTACCAGGCGATCCACTTATCCATCGTGTCTTCGCTGACGGCGTGTTCCATCATGCACGCCTCGCGGTTAGCCGCCTCTTCGTTCACGCCAAGCGCGTCGATGAGGAAGGCGCGCAGTACGCGATGGCGCGTGAGGATATGCTCGCCATATTCCTTGCCAGTCTGGGTGAGGGTGATTTCGCCATAGCGCTCCTGCTCGATGTAGCCCATCTCACGCAGGTTCTTTGTTGCACGTGCAACACTGGCCTTGGAAAAGCCAAGCGCATCCGCGACGTCGGTGGAGCGCACCGAGCCACTCCCATGCAGGGCAAGGTCGTAGATTGCCTCGATGTAATCCTCATATGAGGGGGTAAGATCGCCTATGGCCACGATGAGCTCCGCTCGCTTCGAGAGTCGATGATAAGCGCATTATACTACGGATGGATAATATCGGCGTGTTCTTTATCTGGATTTATGGATAATGCCACAATCCGCAAAAAGCCAGCGAAAAAGTTTTATATTATTCTTTACAAAGAATAAAAAGAAACTATACTACTATTCCAGATGGAGAACAATTACTCTTCTTCTTCCTCTCTCTCGTGCGAATGCGGCCGAACTTCCCCGGTCGCATTCGCATATATGCAGGGTGTTATGCGGCGCGCGCAAAAACCGCGAATGTCTAGGACCGCCCGGTCTCATGCACGCAAAAGTGGCGAATGTCTAGTCTCTGTGGTTCTCGAATCCTAGACATTCGGCATTTTCCTGCACATCACGCCAGTGTTATGCATCGGTACCCTAGATTTGCGCTGTTTTTGCGCGCACAGTTCGATTTTTTCGCCAGCTAGTCCTAGGGTTCCGGATTTTCGCGAATAATCGGTGTCGGGATATCGCGCCTGCCGGTTGCGCTTGCGCAACCCGCGCAGCTCCCCTTGCTGCAACCCATGCAGGCACTCGGAAGTTTGAGGTCCTCGTCGCTTGGCAGATTGGCATCGTGGTGCGCGCCATGGCACGAGTGCCCCTTTTTGCCAAAGCCACCGAAGAAGGCGACCTTGGTGGCGATGCCAATCCATACGACAACGATGGCAAGTATGATCCAACTCGCAATATTCATACCCAAATGTTAGCATACCCTAACAAATGAGACAAACGGCGCCGGGCAATTTTGTCTTATTTGCTACGGGTACCATCACCTGCGAGATAAGCGAACCTTGGGGGACAAATGGCCCGTTCATTTGCCCCGGCCCGACTGCTTGCCCCATTCACCCGTGATAGTATGTGCAGCGTGTCATTTCATCGAGGAGGAACCCATGAGCTACGACATCACCGACATCAACCTTGCCGACGAGGGCCGCGCGCGCATCCTGTGGGCCGACCGCGACATGCCCGTGCTCGCCGAGATTCGCGAGCGCTTCGCCAAGGAGCGCCCCTTCGAGGGAATCCGCGTCGGTGCGTGTCTGCACGTGACAACCGAGACCGCCAACCTCGTACGCACGATGATCGAGGGGGGCGCCCAGGTCGCCCTGTGCGCGAGCAACCCGCTCTCCACCCAGGACGATACGGCTGCCGCGCTCGTCAAGTACTACGGCGCCGAGGTTTTTGCCCGTTGTGGCGAGGATACCGAAACCTACTATAAGCACCTCGACGCGGTCATCGACACCAAGCCGCAGATCACGATGGACGACGGTGCCGACCTCTGTGATCGCATCCACGGCGATCGCCAGGACGCCCTCGAGTATGTCATCGGTGGCACCGAGGAGACCACGACTGGTGTCATCCGCCTGGCGGCCATGGCTGCTGCCGGTGCGCTCAAGTACCCCTCGTTCAACGTCAATGACGCCAACACCAAGCACTTCTTCGACAACCGCTATGGCACGGGCCAGTCCACGCTCGATGGCATCGTGCGCGCGACCAATCGCTTGCTCGCGGGACGCACCCTCGTGGTGAGCGGTTACGGTTTTTGCGGCCGCGGCCTGGCGCAGCGTGCCGCCGGCATGGGCATGAGCGTCATCATCTGTGAAGTCGATCCGCTCAAGGCGCTCGAGGCGCACATGGAGGGCTATCGAGTGATGCCGTGCGCCGAGGCCGCCAAGTACGCCGACGTGTGGGTTACCGTGACGGGTGACCTCAACGTCATCGATGCGCCGGCGTTCGAGAACATGAAGGACGGCGCCATCATCTGCAACTCCGGTCACTTCAATAGCGAGATTAACATCCCGTGGCTCGAGGAGCATGCGGTGTCGAAGGAGACCCTCAAGCCATTGGTCGACGAGTACACGCTGCCCGATGGCCGTACCATCATCCTGCTGGCTGATGGCCGCCTGGTAAACCTGTCGGCTGCCGAGGGGCATCCCGCCGAGGTTATGGACATGAGCTTCGCCAATCAGGTGCTCGCGGCGGAGTACGTGCTCAAGCATCGTGACGAGCTATTGCCCCAGTGCTACAACATCCCGGCCGAGATCGATGACGAGATCGCTCGCGTCAAGCTCGGCACGCTCGGCATCGAGATTGACACGCTCACGCCCGAGCAGGAGGCCTACCTCAACTCCTGGACGCTGGGAACGGTGTAGCAAAATGAGACAGTTGCTCAGAGCAACTGTCTCATTTTTCGATTTGCGTGGAGAGCCAGCTGGCCCACTCGTCAACGCCGTCGCCCTTGGTTGCGGCGATGGCGAAACTCGGTGCCGTGGGGTTAAGGCGCGCGATATGTTCGTCGAAGAGCGTCTTGTCAAAGGTGAAAGCTGGCATCACGTCGGTCTTATTGAGGATGATGGCGTCGGCTACCTGGAACATTCCCGGGTATTTGAGTGGCTTGTCGTCACCTTCGGGCACAGAGAGAATCATCATCTTGATGTCCTCGCCTAGGTAGAAGTCCGCAGGACACACGAGGTTGCCGACGTTCTCAATGAAGATGAGGTCGATGTTGTCGAGGTCGAGCACATCGAGCGCACGGCGCAGCATGTCGCTTTCCAGGTGGCAGGCGCCAGCCGTGTTGATTTGCACGGCAGGGATTCCCATGGCCTTGATGGTCTGCGAGTCGACGTCGCTCGCGATATCGCCCTCGATGACGGCGATGTTGTACTTGTCGCGCAGCGCGTTGATGGTTGCCACGATGGTCGACGTCTTGCCCGATCCGGGGCTTGCCAGCACGTTGACCATGTAGACGCCCTTTTCGTCGAGCAGGGCGCGGTTTGCCGCAGCGCCCTCGTCGTTCTTGTTCAGGATCTTCGTTTCCAGATCGATGTGAGCCATGTCATCCTTCTCTCTCGACGTGTCGGGGGGTCTGACCCCGTGACACATTGGCCCCTACGCGGGGTCGTCCTCGTCGTCGGGTGTCTCGATTTCCATGGACGCGACTTCGAGTTCGCGACCCGCTATGAGCATGGTCGCCGCGGAGTCGCAGGCGGGACAGTGGTTGTGAAAGCGGTCGTGTTCGAACTCGTTACCGCAATCGAGGCACTTCGATCGCGGACTCACGAAGTCCATCACGAGCACGCAGCCGTCGAGCAACGGGTCATCTTCGGAAAGCGCCTCGAAGGCAAACTCCATCGCTTCGGGTACGACCATCGTCATCTCGCCAATCGTGAGCTTGATGTTTGTGATCTTTGTCGCACCGTTTTGGCGCGCGACGGGAACGACCGAATCGAATATCCCCTGGACGAGCGAAAGTTCGTGCATTATGCAGCCATCTCCGCTTCTTCCTCGGCGCGCTGGCGCTTGATTCTACGCGACAGCGCAATGCGCGCGGCGGCGAGGGACACCTCGTAGAGCGCGAGAAGCGCGGCGAACATGATGCCCATCGTCACGGGAGAGGCGTCCGGAGTGACGACGGCGGCGATTACGAGCAGGCCAACGTAGATGCCACGCCAACTCGCACGCATCTTCTTGTACGGCACGATGTTGAACAGGATGAGGAAGAACACCACAAGCGGCAGCTCGAACGCAAGGCCAAAGGCAAGCTCGAACAGGATGATGTAGTGCAGGTAGTCGGTTGCCTGGGGCAGAATCTGGCCGATCGACATGCTTTCGTTCGTGAGAAACTGGAACGCCGGACTCAGGCAGAAGCAATAGCAGAAGACCATGCCGAGCACGTAGAGCGCGACGGCAACGAAGAACGTCGGCAGCACGTAGCGGCGCTCGTTGGGACGCAACGCCGGCAGGAAGAACGCGAGCAACTCCCAGAAGATGAGCGGGCTGCACACGAGGACGGACATGAAGAGGGCAACGCGAAACTTCAGCGAGAAGCCTTCGAAAGCGCCGGTCACATAGACTTCTTGCACGTAATCGCTCACGGGGAGGATGAGGAAGTCGATGAGGTAGGGCGCGAGCAGGTACATGAAGCAAACCGTAACGGCCAGCGCCACGACGATGATGACGATGCGGCGGCGTAGCTCGCCGATATGGTCCATGAGCGGCATGCGTGCGGGTCCGATGGGCACGTCACTCACCGTCCCTCTCGCCGTCAAGATCGTACAGGCTCGCGGCCATGCTCTTCTTCTTGACGGTGCCGCCTGCCTCGGGAATGGGCTTGCCCTCGGGATGCTCTGCGGGCGCGTCATCGAGGACGGACGCGAACGGGTCATCGGCAGCGGGCGCCGGAGCGGCTTGCTTTGCCGCCGGAGCAGGGGGCTCGCCAGGAACGCCGCCGGGGATGGCAGCGCCGGGCTTGGCCGCGGGAGAACCAGTCGAGCTGCCGAACATGTCCTTGAACGGGTCGGTGAACATGTTCTTCGTCTCGTTGAGGGTATCGTTGATGGCGGAGATGTCCTCCTGGATGGGCTTGGTCGACTCTTCGACCTGATCCTTATAGGGGGCAATGGCCTCCTGGAAGGGATCGGCGACCTCTTCCTTGAACTTCTTGTTGGCCGCCTCGGAGGCGTTTCTGAACTGCCTGATCGCCCGTCCTACGGTGCGCCCCATCTGGGGCAGCTTCTCCGGTCCGAAGATGAGGAAACCGAAGAACAGGATAATCACTAGCTCCGTGCCACTGATTCCGAACACGAAAACATCCTTTTCTAACAACGTTCGATTTCCCTGCAAGCTCGCTACTTTACCACATGCGGGCCGGAGGAAGCGGTGAGACAACGTGCCTGGCACACTGTCTCATATCGCAGACATTTTATTGATTCTGGCTATCATTTGAGACAGTGTGCCAGGCACGTCTCACTCGCCTGCGAACTCGATGCCCGTTTCGGTGATGACGCCGGTGATGAGCTCGTTAGGGGTGATGTCGAAGGCGGGATTGAAGACGTCGCACTCGCTCGGCGCAATGGGAAGCCATTGATGTCCGTAGGGCATGCAGCGCACTTCGGCCTCGTCGCGCTGCTCGATGACGACCTCATCGCCTGTCACGAGCGACTTGTCGAAGGTCGAGTGCGGCGCGGCGACAAAGAACGGCACGCTGTGATAGCTCGAGACAACCGCGAGCGGATAGGTTCCGATTTTGTTTGCCACGTCGCCGTTAGCGCACACGCGGTCGGCACCGACGATGACGGCGTCCACGAGCCCCTGGCCCATGATGGATCCGGCCATGTTGTCGCAGATGAGCGTATAGGGTACGCCCGCTTGCTCAAGCTCCCACGCGGTAAGGCGCGATCCCTGCTCGACGGGGCGTGTCTCGTCGACCCAGACCTTCTCGATGTCGCCGTTCTCGAAGGCGTGGTAGATGATTGACGTCGCCGTGCCCCATGCGGCTGTTGCGAGCGCGCCGGCGTTGCAGTGCGTCTCGATGCGCAGGGGACGGCCCAGGCGCTGGGCAAGCGTGGAGATGATGACGGCGCCGTTCTCGCCGATGAGCTTGCAAGAGTAGATTTCGTCCTCCATGAGCTGGCACGCCTGCTCTTCGAGGTCCTCGGTGATCTTGTCGACGCTACCACCCTGGTAAGCGGCCATGCGCGCCGGCGCCACGAGTTCGTTGATCGCCCACGCGAGGTTGACCGCCGTCGGACGCACCGCTGCGATTTCGCGGCCGCGTTGCTCGAGCTTGCTCGCGAACACCGTGACGGAGTCGACATCGCTCTTGGGATTGGCCTGGCGCTTTGCTTCGCGAATGACGGGCCATTCGTTCTTGGCCCAGAGCACAAGGGCGAACGCGCCGGCAATGCCGATGGCCGGGGCACCGCGCACGGCAAGCTCCTCGATTGCATCACAGACTTGCTTCGAGGTGAAGCAGTCGATGTACTCGATCGAAAATGGAAGCAGGCGCTGGTCGAGCACCGTCAACCGGGCTGCCGCATCGTCAAGATTTGCCGTGGTCAGCGCACTGGGAACCCATCCCTCGAGCGCCGGCTGCCATTTTAGGGAACGCGGAAGATTCTCTCCCACCATGCCTATCGCACCGCCTTTGATTAAAAACACTTAGGCGGATGATACCACCAAGCGCCCGCACGCGGCGGCTTCACGCCTCACAAGACTTTGGCTATCATGAGCGCATGGATAAGAAACCAAACGCAAAGGCATTGCTGCCCATCGTTGTCTTCCTCGTGCTGTACCTCGGATGCGGCATCTATTTCGAGTACATCGCACCGACCGAGGGGCAGATGGGCTTCTACGTGGTGAGCGTCGTCGTGGCATTCGTCATCGCGCTCATCGTCGCGCTGCTGCAAAACCGCTCGCTCTCCTTTGACGAGAAGATTCACGTCTGCGCGCGTGGCATCGGCGATGACAACATCGTCATCATGCTCTTCATCTTCCTGATGGCCGGTGCTTTCTCGGGCATTGCGAGTGCGGCCGGAGGTGCCGAGAGCACGGCAAACCTCTTTCTCGACATACTCCCTGCCCAAGCGGCCATACCCGGCCTCTTCGTCATCGCCTGCATCATCTCGCTGGCCATGGGCACGAGCGTGGGCACCATCACGGTGTTGACGCCAATCGCGGTCACGGTTGCGCAGAGCGCCGGTTTCAACCTGCCCCTCTGCGTGGGCACCGTCGTGGGTGGCGCGATGTTCGGCGACAACCTCTCCTTCATCTCGGATACCACCATCGCGGCGACCCGCACGCAGGGCGTCAACATGAAGGACAAGTTCTTCAACAACTTCCGCATCGCCTTGCCGGCGGCGCTCATCACGCTCGGCATCCTCATCGTCATGGCGCTCATGGCCGGCACGCCGACACTCGACGATTTCGACTACAACATCTGGCAGGCGATTCCGTACTTCGCGGTGCTTATCGCCGCATTGTGCGGCATCAACGTCTTCGTCGTGCTCGGTGGCGGCATCGTGCTCTTTGCCATCGTGGGCGTCGCGACGGGATCGCTCGACTTCGCGACGGCGTTCTCGGCTATGGGCACGGGAACGGCTGGGATGTTCGAGACGATGATCGTCACGATTCTGGTGGCGTCGATTAGCGCGCTCATGCGCGAGTACGGCGGTTTTGCCTCGGTGCTTGGCTTCATCAAGCGTCACTTCACGGGCAAGCGAGGAGGCGAGCTGGGCTGCGGCCTGCTCACGCTGCTGCTTGACGTTGCCTGCGCGAACAACACGGTCGCCATTGTCGTGGCCGGGCCCATCGCCAAGCACATCGGCGAGAAATACGGCATCGAGCCCGTGCGCGTTGCCAGCCTCATCGACATTTTCAGTTGCATCGGCCAGGGTCTCATCCCCTATGGTGCGCAGCTGCTCGTTGCCGCGAGCCTCGCCGGCATCGCAAGTGTCGAGATCATGCCGTTTCTGTTCTACCAGTTCCTGCTGCTCGCCTGCGTACTCATCAGCATCGCCCTCGACCGCAAATGAGACAGCGTGCCGGGCACAGCTGTCTCAAAAACTGGGCAAAACTACGAGAATGTCGATGATATGAGACAGCGTGCCGGGCACAGCTGTCTCATTTATCTCAGGCGCGGCATATTGTATTTCTTCCGATACCTGTCAGGAGTTCGATTTTGCGAACCGAAAGACCTGCAGCTTTTAATGTTCTCAAGCTGGCATCACGCTCAGATTGGGGCAGTCGTATGATCGCCCCAAGGGAAACGGGACTAAGGAGCGTCTGGGCGAGCTTCCGAACGTCATCATCGCTAACATAGGGTTTCTCTTCACTGTTCGTAAGCGAACACTCGCTTTCCTGCTTCGCCTCGTGAAAAAGCCGGAAGTTTTCTCTACCTCCGAAGATGTCCAACACAAAATCCACTTCGCATAATGAAGGTAACCCAACATATTCGTGATAGCTTGACCACTTATAGGTTTCCATAGGAGCCAATCCACCCTTTTCAGGATTTTTGTGAATGTAACGCACGACCGTCAGCAGATAGGATTCGTCGTTAATGGGCTCGCTCTTGAACCGATCCTGGAACAAATGTCCGACATGTCCCGTTTTGGCATTGAACCGACGTGCGTAGACACTGCAAACTCTATGCATGCACCTCGACAAGCTCTCTTTATCTCCTCGAACAAGCAAGTGAAAATGGTTTCCCATTAAGCACCACGCGTAGAGATCGAGATGGGCGTCTACTAAGCAACCCTGGAGCTTGTATAGGAAAAACTGACGGCCATTATCATCTTCGAATATCAGTTGCCTTCCGTTTCCTCGCGACATGACATGGTAAATATCCCCGACGCTTTCTTTCCGAAATCTACTCATTTTGTTCTCCTTTCAGGTGCCCGTGCCAGGCACCTTGTCTCACATCATCGCCACTTCCTTTACTTTGTCCTCCTTTTGAGACAGCGTGCCAGGCACGACATTTGCTTCTTCACCAGACGCGGCAGCAGGTGACGGTGCGGATTTCGTGAGCGTCGCCGTCGAGGAGCACATGCGCTGCCGCCGAAAGCGTTGCGCCCGTCGTGAAGACGTCGTCGATGAGGACGATGCGTCGCGGCAATTTGCCTGCGTCCGATATCACCCCCGCCGCCAGCGAAAACGACCCACTGCGATTTGCCAGGCGCTCCCCGCGTCCCAACTCGCGCTGGTCGCGCGCTCCCTTGCAACTCACGAGCGCATGCACGAGCGCCATCCCCGTACGCCGCGAGACAATCTCCGCCACGCGCTCCATGTGGTCGAAGCCGCGTCGCAGGAGCGCCTCGGGCGATGCCGGCACGTACACGAGCGCATCCGCCCATTGCGTCCAATCCTGGAGGGGAAGCGACGAGGAGATTTCTCGACTCCGCTCCGCTTCGCTCGAAATGACAGCGGGACGCTCCGCTTCGCTCGAAGTGACAGCGGAAGGCCCCGCCTTACCCCAAATGACGGCGGGAGGCCTTGGGATGTCGGCCCCCATCGTTCGTCCGCGTATCGCGGCGCACAGCAGCGAGGCGATCACTGCATCCAGCCGCAGCTCGTTGTCGTCCTTGTAGGTGCTGATGATTCTCCGCGCCCCGTTCTCGAAGGAAAGCGCCGCTCGCGCCTGCGTGAACGGAAACGCCTCCTCGGGATGCAGCAGCGTCGACTCGCTACCGGGTATGGGGCACTCCGTGCACAACGTGCGCCCAAACGGCGCTCCGCAGCGCGGACACGCGAGCGTAAGATCGATGAAGGGGAGGGAGGAAGCGCAGCCCTCGCACAAAACGCTGCCGGGCATGTCGCACACGACACAGCGCGTGGGGCTAATCGTTTCCAAAATGGAGGTAGCCAGAACCTTATATATATGGTTAAAATCGTGCAACTGAGGCCTTTCCGGCCCCACCCGCTAGTCTCCGCGGGTAATTGTAAGCCATAGCTGTCTTCAAGAACGCAGCAAAAACGAGTGAGTGATGGACAACATGGAACTAATCATTACCGAGAAGAACATCGCGGCCCAACAGATCTCTCGCCTTCTTGCCCAAGGTGGCAAGCCCGAGACGGACAAGGTCTACAACACCCCCGTGTACCGCTTCAATCGCGACGGCCACGAATGCGTCGCCATCGGTCTCAAGGGCCACATCCTCGGCCTCGACTTCCCGCAGGAGCTCATCTACAAGAAGAAGACCGGCTGGGTTGGTCTCGAAGAGGACGGCGAGGTCATCGATGCGCCGGACGTCCCCAAGGAGCTCCCCACCCCACCGTGGAAGTCCAAGCGTCGTCCGTACATCCCCGAGGGCATCAACCTCAAGGGCTGGAAGATCCCGTCGCTGCCCTACCTCACCTACGCGCCTATCGTGAAGCTTCCCGCCGAGAAGGACATCATTCGCTCGCTCAAGAACCTCGCTAAGAAGGCGGACGAGATCGTCATCGCCACCGACTTCGATCGCGAGGGCGAGCTCATCGGCCTCGACGCCATCTCGATCGTGCGTGAGGTGAACGAGACCGCCCCCATCACGCGCTCTCGCTATTCGGCTTTCGTGAAGAAGGAGATCGAGGAGGCGTTCTCTCCCGCCAAGCTCACGACGCTCGATTACGATCTCGCGCATGCGGGCGAGACGCGCCAGTACATCGACCTCATCTGGGGTGCCGTGCTCACGCGCTACCTCACTTGCGTGAAGTACAGCGGCATCGGCAACACGCGCTCTGCCGGTCGCGTGCAGACCCCGACGCTTGCTCTCGTGGTCGAGCGCGAGAAGGAGCGCGACGCCTTCATCCCCGAGGACTATTGGGTCATCACCGGCAACGCCGCCCCCAAGGGCGATCATGACGAGGCCTTCACCGCGACGCATGCCACTGCGCGCTTCAAGGATAAGGACGAGGCAGATGCCGTCATGGCCCGCATTGCGGGCGCAAACGAGGCGACCGTCGGCACCATCGAGAAGAAGCGCCGCAAGTCCAATCCGCCGGCTCCGTTCAACACCACGTCGCTCATGGCGGCGGCAAGTTCCATCGGCATCAAGCCGGCGCGCACCATGCGCATCGCCGAGTCGCTCTACATGAACGGCTACACCTCGTATCCCCGCGTTGACAACACGGTCTACCCCGACAACCTCGACCTGCGCGAGGTCCTCGGCATTCTCGCCAAGGTCCCCGATTTCCGCGAGGGCGCCGAGGAGCTGCTCGCCAAAGGCAAGCTCACGGCAACGCGCGGCAAGCAGGAGACGACCGACCACCCGCCCATCTACCCCACGGGCGCAGCTGATCCCGACAAGCTTCGTCCCGAGGAGTGGAAGCTCTACAGCCTCATCTGCCGCCGCTTCATGGCGACGCTATCCGAGGCCGCGGTCCTCGAGTCCACCAAGGTCACGCTCGATGTCGCAGGCGAGGCATTTACCGCCCGCGGTGACGTGCTCGTCGAGCCGGGCTACCGCAGCGTGTATCCGTACGGCCTCAAGAAGGACGAGCAGATGCCGCCTCTCACCGAGGGCCAGACGCTCGACTTCTGGGATGCCGATTGCGCCCACAAGCAGACCGAGCCGCCCGCGCGCTTCTCGTCGGGCAAGCTCGTCCAGGAGATGGAGGCCAAGGGTCTGGGCACCAAGGCCACGCGTCACGATATGATCGAGCGCCTCTACAGCCGCCACTACATCGTGAACGACCCCATCGAGCCCACCCAGCTCGGCATCGCCATCATCGACGCACTCGAGAAGTTCGCCGAGCCCATCACCACTCCCAACATGACCGCCGAGCTTGAAGGCGAGATGACGCAGGTTGCCGATGGCAAGCGCCAGCGCGACGAGGTCGTGCTGCACTCGCGCGAGCTGCTCGGCGGCATCATCGAGGCCCTCATTCCCGAGAAGGACGCCATTGCGGACATGATCAGCGACGCCGTCACGGCCGACAGCCGCGTCGGTGCGTGCCCCAAGTGCGGTGGCGACCTCTGCGTGAAGACGTCGGCCAAGACCCGCGCGAGCTTCGTGGGCTGCAACAACTGGCCCGATTGCGACGTGACCTATCCGCTGCCCCAGGGCCGCTACGAGGCACTTGAGGAGCCGTGCCCCACCTGCGGAGGCCCGCAGATCAAAGTCACGCCCTTCAGGCAGAAGGCGTACAACCACTGCCTCGACCCCGAGTGCCCCACCAACAAGATGGAGGAGATCGTCGTCGGCACGTGCGAGGTCTGCAAGGAAGCAGGCCGCGAGGGCAAGCTCATCGCGCAGAAGAACCCGCGCACGCTCAAGCGCTTCATCCGCTGCGAGAACTTCGAGCAATGCGACGTGAGTTATCCGCTGCCCCAGCGCGGCGACATCACCGCGACGGGCGAGGTGTGCGACGAGTGCGGTGCCCCCGAGGTCATCGTCTCGACGGCTCGTGGCCCATGGCGCATCTGCGTGAACATGAACTGCCCCAAGCGCGAGAAGGAGAAGGCCGAAAAGGCCAAGAAGTCGAGCGGTGGGGCCAAGAAGAAGTCCACGGCAAAGAAAAAGACCGCGGCCAAGAAGTAGACGGAGCATCGTATCCGCATGGATAGCAAACCTGATAGTACCGAGGGCATCTTCCTCACGCTCGAAGGCGACGATGGCGTCGGCAAGTCGACCCAGGCCGACCTTCTTGCCAAATGGCTCGAGGAGCAGGGCCGCACGGTCCTGCGTGTGCATGAGCCAGGCGGCACGCGTCTGGGCGAGAAGATCCGCGCGCTCCTCCTCGACAAAGACGACGACGCGATGGTGCCGCTTGCCGAGCTCCTGCTTTTCGAGGCGGCTCGCGCCCAGGTGATGAGCGAGGTCATCGAGCCGGCACTTGCCGCGGGCAGCATCGTCGTCTGCGATCGCTTCACCGATTCCACGCTCGCCTACCAGGGTTACGGCCGCGAGCTCGGTGCCGCGCTCGTCCGCGCGACGAACGACCTTGCCTGTGGCGGTCGCTACCCTACGCGCACCCTGCTGCTCTCGCTTGACCCCAGCATTGCGCGCGAGCGCGTCGAGGACCGGTCGAACGACGGCACGGGTGATCGCATGGAGTCCGCAGGCGACGAGTTTCGCACGCGCCTGCGCGTGGGCTTTGAGGAGATAGCCGCCGCCGAGCCCGAGCGCGTGCATGTCATCGACGCCAACGGAAGCATCGAACAGGTGCATGAGCGCATATGCGCCGACCTCGCCGAACTGCTTGACCTGGACCTGCGAAACCAGACAAAACTGCCCCGGCGACATTTGTCTTGTTCGGCGGCTTCTGGGGCGGAGGGGTGCTCATGAGCGAGCTCTTTGCCGGCATTGCTGGCCAGGATCAGGTCATATCGTATCTCCAGCGCGTGCACGATACGGGCAACGCCACGCATGCCTATCTCATCGCAGGCGGCGACGAAAGCCTGGGTGCCGATCTGGCGTTGCGTTTCGCGGCCGGTCTCATCGCGCAGGGCGACGCGCAGGCGCAAGACGAGGTTCTGCGCCGCGTCCACCCCGACCTGCACGTCTACACGCCTGGTGGTACCGACGGCTACCTTGTCGAGCAGATCCGCGAGCTCACGCGCGATGCCGAGCTCGCCCCCATCCGTGCCGCGAGCAAGGTCTACATCGTCCAGGACGCCCATCGCCTGGCGGGGGCGCCGGCAAACGCGTTCCTCAAGACGCTCGAGGAGCCGCCGCGTGATGTCACCTGCATACTCGTCGCCAACAGCGAGTCCGCGGTGCTCGAAACCCTGCGTAGTCGCTGCGAGGTGCTTGTACTCAACGCCATCTCGGGGGTACGAGCCGGAAACGCCCAGGTCTTCGACATGCTCTACGCTCTTGCGCGCAACTGTGACAACCGTACGCTACTCGGCAACTCCAAGCGTTTCGTCGAGCTTGCACGCGAGCAAGCGGCAAAGATGAGCGACGATGACCTCGATGTCGAGGCGTACATCGAGAAGTACGACGATTACCTTTCGCAGGGCGCCAAGAAGCAGATCGAGCTCGCCGGCAAACGCGAGGCGACTGCGCACGAGCGTGCGGCCCTCTTCGACTCCTGCGCTCTCGTACGCGCCTGGCTACGCGATTGCCTCGTGACGCGCGAAGGGGGTTCGGAGTTGCTCGCGTATCCCGAATGTGCCGACCAGACCTCTCAGATTGCTCGTTCGGCGAGCATCCCCGGTCTTCTCACCGCGCTCGATGCCGCCAAGGGAGCCATCGCGCGCATTTCGTATAATGTGACACCACAACTTGCGATTGACGCAATGTTCTTAGAAATCAGGGAGGCGTTATGCCATTAGTAGCGTCCGTTCGACTTCGCTACGCGTCCCAGGACTATTGGTTCGACCCTGCTGGCCTTGACGTAAAGGCGGGAGACCACGTGCTGGTCGAGACAAGCAAGGGCACCGAAATTGGCCTGTGCACTCACGATGTCGTCGATGTCGAAGAGGTGGAGCTCGCCAAGCCGCTCAAGCCGGTCATCCGCATCGCGACCGAGGAAGACCTCGAAAAGGCCGACGAGATAGCCGCGCGCGACCAAGAAGCGCTCGCCGTCTTTCATGACCTTGCCGATAAGAATCACCTCGACATGAGCCCCTCGGCCGTCGAGTTCTCGTTTGACGAGTCGCATGCGACCTTCTACTTCACCTCGGACGATCGCGTGGACTTCCGCGGTCTCGTGCGCGATCTGGCCGCCGAGTTCCACACGCGCGTCGACATGCGCCAGATCGGGCCGCGTGACGAGGCCCGCATGCTCGGTGGTCTGGGCCATTGCGGCGAGGAGCTGTGCTGCGCACGCCTGGGCGGCGAGTTCCAGCCCGTGAGCATTCGCATGGCCAAGGAGCAGGACCTTCCTCTCAACCCCACGAAGATTTCGGGTCTGTGCGGCAGGCTCATGTGCTGTCTACGCTACGAGTACGAGGCATACAAGGACTTCAAGGGTCGCGCCCCCAAGAAGAACGCCCTCATCGACACGCCGGCGGGCATGGGCAAGGTCGTCGAGTTCGATACGCCACGCGAGACCGTGCGCCTGCGCATGGAGGACGGATCGAGCCTCACGCTTCCCGTTTCGTCCCTTGACACGGGCGACAAGGTGCCGCGCGAGGGCGAGCGCATTCGTCCTTGTCACATCTCGCAGGAGAACTTCGACAAGATCATGGAGGAGCTCAGCAACGACAGCAATCTCGCGATGATGGGCGAGAAGCTCTTCTCCGATGACCCCAACCTGGCTGACACCACGGCCGAAGGCGGCTCGCTCGAGCGCGTTCACCGTCGTCGTCGCGGCTCGTCGGGCTCTTCCTCGCACGGCTCATCGGGCGAATCGGGCCGCAAGCCACGCAAGCGCGGGTCTTCCTCGCCGGAGCCCAAGCCGCGCGATGAACGCAAGCGCCGCCGTTCCGTCTCCGCAACCGACGGCAGCGAGATCAAGCACGACGACTCCACGCGTAAGCAAGCGAGCGGCTCCAAGGACGAGCAATCCTCGGGCAATGCGAACCGCTCGCGTAATCGCCGCAGGCGCTCGAACGGCAAGCCACGCGAAAACGGCCAGAGTACGCAGTCTAAGGATGGCGCGCAGGGCAAGAGCCAGGGTTCCTCGCGTCCGCGCCCCGGTCAGCACTCATCGACCGTAAGCGGAAGCGCAGCACAGGGCGGCTCAGGTGGCTCGAATGGTTCGGGCAACAAGCGCCGCCGCAGACGCCGTGGCGGGTCGGGACACGGTCAGGGTTCAGGCAAGCCAAGCGAGGGCAAGGCAAGCGAATAACACGCGCGAAGCGGGAGATGCACATGGCACGCAACATGACGCTGTTGACCGATCTCTACGAGATCACGATGGCTCAAGGATATTGGTCGCAGGGCAAGCTCGATACCGAGGCGTGCTTCTACTCGTTCTATCGCGATAATCCCTTTGGAGGCGGTTACGGTATCTTCTGCGGTGCCAACCAGATTGCCGAGCTCATCGATGGATTCGGCTTCACCGATGACGACATCGAATATCTCGCGACGCTCACCACCGCATCCTCGACGCCACTTTTCAATCCGGCGTTTCTTGATTGGCTGCGTGACCTCGAGTTGTCTGTCGATATCTGCACCGTTCCCGAAGGCTCACCCGTCTTTCCGCGCGAACCGCTTGTGCGCGTGACGGGGCCGTTGCTGCAATGCCAGCTCCTGGAACCCGCCATTCTCAACGGCGTCAACTTCCAGACGCTCATTGCCACCAAGGCCGCACGCATCTGTCGGGCAGCCGAGGGACGTCCTGTTTCTGAGTTTGGCCTGCGTCGCGCGCAGGGCCCCGATGGCGCCATGTCCTCGTCGCGGGCTGCCTATGTGGGCGGATGCGCGTCTGTTGCCAACGTGCTTGCGGGCAAGCTCTACGACATTCCCGTAAGCGGCACGCATGCACATTCGTGGGTCATGTCGTTTCCCGACGAGCTGTCCGCTTTCAGGGCATACGCGGCCGAAATGCCCGATAACTGCACGCTCCTCGTAGACACCTACGATGTCGAGCAGGGTGTGCGCAATGCCATCATTGTCGCTCGCGAGCTCGAGCGCGACGGGCATAAACTCCAGGCCATCCGCATTGACTCGGGTGACTTGGCGTGGCTCTCTAAGATGGCTCGCTCCATGCTCGACAAGGCCGGACTCTTCGATGTGGGCATCGTGCTTTCCAACGACCTCGACGAGTACACGATCATGTCGCTCAACGACCAAAAGGCCCAGTACACGGCCTTGGGTGTGGGTACGCATCTCGCCGCCGCCTATGGGCAACCCGCCCTCGGGGGCGTCTACAAGCTATCGGCCATACGCGAGCCAGGGCAGGAGGAGTGGACGCCGCGTCTCAAGATTTCCGAGCAGCTCTACAAGCGCACCATTCCCGGCGTGCTTGACGTGCGTCGTTATTTCGATGCGGATGGCCACTTGGCCGGTGATCTCATCGTTGACGTGCACGACGAACTACCCGCAGAAGCCGTCATGGTAGACCCGCTCGACGCGACACGCCGCAAGAAGGTGGAGGGACGCTTCGAGACGCTGCTCAAGCCGCTCGTCACCGATGGCAAGGTCGAGGATATCGACCTGTCTGCCCGCAGGGCGCAGAGGCGCTGCACCGAGCAGTTTGCGCTTCTGGACGATTCGATCAAGCGCTTCATGAATCCGCACGAGTATCCGTGTGGCATCGAACGCGGGCTTTTTGACCGTCGCAACGAGATGGTCATTGCCACGGGGAAGAACAGTTCGCTCTATGATTAGAGCCGAAGACGCGATGCGGGGCGGTTCCCGCACGCGCAAGTAAGAAGGGGGCATCCGATGCCAGAAGACAAGATTCAGTGCCGCTTGGTTCTCGATTCGTGCTGCGATCTTCCCGCCGAGATTATCGACAACGCCAAGGTCGATCTCCTCGAGTTCCCGTTCAACATGAACGATGGCGAGCACTTCGACGATATGTGGAAGAGCATGACCGCCAAGGAGTTCTACGACCGCATGCGCAAGGGCGAGGTCTCGGGAACGGCGCAGGTTCCCGTCTCCGAAATCACCGAGCGTTTCGAAGCCTATGCCAAGGATGGCATGCCGACGGTGTACCTCGGCTTTAGCTCCGCGCTTTCCGGTACCTTTGGGCTTGTCGAGCAGGTTGTCGGCGACATCAGGGAGCAGTATCCCGATTTCGAGATATACGTGATCGACACCAAGCTTGCGTCGATTGCCGAAGGCCTGCTTGCCTATGAGGCAATCAACCAGCGCAATCGCGGCCTTTCGGCCAAGCAGCTCGCAGCATGGGCCGAGGAGGCGCGCTGGTTCGTGAACTGCCTGTTCACGGTCGATGAGCTCGAGTACCTGCGCCGGGGCGGTCGCATTCCGGCAGCGGCAGCCACCATCGGCGCCAAGCTCAACATCAAGCCGCTGCTCGCGTTCGATCTCGACGGTGCCCTCTCTCTTGTCGGTGTCGCCCGCGGCCGCAAGAAGTCGCTCAAATCGCTGGTCAAATGCTATGACGAAAACCACGCCGATGACCATGGGTCCAACGGTGTCGTGCTCACGGCTTCGGCGGATGCGGAAGGCGACGTCAAGTGGGTCGAGGAACATCTCGATCGCCCCGAGGGCGCCATTCCCGCCATTCGCAGTCAGATCGGCCCCGTCATCGGTTCGCACGTCGGTCCGGGTATGGTCGCCGTCGTGTTCTGGGGTGACGATCGCCGCGAGAAGATTTCCATTGCCGATCGCATTGCCAACAAGATAAACAGTGGGGAGTAATTGATGATCAGTCCGCTTGACACGCGCATCGCGTTCTTTGGCGGGTCGGCGCAGCCCGCCGTCATCGAAGCGATTGCCAAGCTCAAGGTGAGTGGGTTCGATGTCGTCGTCGCGAGTCACGATCCGCGCGAAGTCCCGGCCCTGCGCGAAGTGGGTGCGGTCTTCATCGACGACCGTATGGAGGCCCTGCTCGGCAGCCAGGTCGTCATCACCTCGCTGCGCACCACGGCCGAGGTCGAGAACCTGTATCTCGGCGATGAGGGCCTGCTTGAACTCATGGATCCGGGCACGTTTTGCATCGACTTGAGCATATCAAGTCCGCGTCTTGCCCGCGAGATTCAGGCGGTCGCCGCCGTCTCGGACATCGAGGTGCTCGATGCCCCCATCGTCTGCGTGGGCGAGCACGAGCAGCCCATCGCCTTCGTGGGCGGTGACCCGCAAACGCAGGAAACGCTCTCGCCGCTCTTCCCGTACCTGGCCCCCGTCATCATGCCGCAGGAGTCGGCAGGTGATGGGCAGTTCGCCGCTATGATCAGCATCATCGCGCTTGCCGGATCCCTCATGGGCGCCATCGAGGCGATTTCGCTCGCACACATTGCGGGCTTTCCCGAGAAGAACGCGCTCAACGTGCTCGCGTCAACCTCGGGCGGCTCGCGAGCCCTTATCGACTACATTCCGCAGGTGCTCAGCCACGACTATACGGGTCTCATCAATATCGCGAGCTTTCTCGACATGCTCGACGTCGCGCTCGACACCGCCGAAGAGCTCGAGGTGACCATCCCCATGACCGAAACGGCCTATCAGCTCTACGAGCTGCTTCAGGCGGTTGGCGGCGAGGAGATGAACCTGCAGGCCCTCGCCCTGCTGTACGAGGATGAGCAGACCTGTGCCGATTATGGTCTGGATTGGGCGCTAGCCGAGGGATTCAACGAGCGCTGCGAGCGTTTCGACGACCTTTTCGGCGGCTCGGGCCTTCTCGATGATGATACCCCGGGCCCCTCCGGTCGCTCGCATGGCGACCCGCCGCCCATCGACGGCTTCTTTTCGAAGAACTAGACGGGCGATCTTCCATGGAGCTGTTCGCGACCTGCGGCACGGGCCTTGAGGCGATTCTCGGCCAGGAGCTGCGCGGCCTTGGGATGGACGAGGTTCGTCCCCTCACGGGCGGCGTCGCGTTCTCGGCAGATCCTGAACGGGCCTATACCGCGCTGCTGTGGTCGCGTGTCGCGAGCCGTATCTTGCTGGTGCTCGAACGCGTCGAGGCAACCGACTCCGATAGCCTCTATGCGGGCGTGCGTGACATTGCCTGGGAGGATGTCGTTGCCCCCGGCGCGACGATTGCCGTGAACGCCCGTGGCACCAACGACCAGCTGCGTGACACGCGCTATACGGCGCTGCGCGTGAAGGATGCCGTCTGCGACCGCCTGCGCGATGAGCGCGGCGAACGCCCCGATGTCGACGCGCAACACCCCGACCTGCTCATTCAGGTAAACCTTCACGCCAAGCGAGCGACCGTCTACATCGACCTCTCGGGCACCTCGCTTGAGAATCGCGGGTATCGCGATGCCGCACGGAGCAGCTCGCCTTTCATACACGAAACGCTCGCTGCTGCCATGCTCCTCGCGGCGGATTGGCCCGCACGTGCAAAGCGCAGCGAGATACTCGCTGATAGCATGTGCGCCGCGGGCACCCTCGTCATCGAAGCGGCCTTGATAGCAGGTGATGTGGCGCCGGGTATCACACGCTCTACCTGGGGATTCTCGGGGTGGTGTGGCCATGACGAAGGGTTGTGGGAGACCATCCTCGACGCTGCTGACGCCCGTGCCCAAGCAGGGGCGCGTGAGGTTGTGATATACGCGACAGACGCCCGCGAGCGCGAGATAGCATGCGCACGGGCACGAGCCAAGGCTGCGGCTATCGCCTCGCTCATCGAGTTTCTACCAAGCCGAGATGCGCTCGCCAACGCCATCATGTGCCGTGTCGACGCCCGGGGCTTGTTCGCGAGCTGCCTCTTCGTCAGCACGGAGTGCCTTGAGGCGACCCTGCCCGCGCGCTACGCGCAGCTTGCCGGCGAATTGCTTGACGCCAATCCGCTTGAGGCGGCCGTCATGCTCGTGGAGGGCCAAGATGCCGATGCCTATCTAGGCGTGGAGCGCACGCGGGGCTACAGCTGCATGAACGGTTCCGCTCCCTGCGACATCGCGCTCTTCGACCTGCGCGGTGACGCATCTCGTGCCGCACAGGTGAGCGTACGTGACAGGCGGCTCGCCGTCTACGACGTAAGCGCGCAGCAGTTTGCCGACCGTCTCAACAAGGTCTTCAAGCAGCGTCGCAAATGGGCGAGCAAGAACGGTATTTCGGCCTATCGCATCTACGATGCGGATTTGCCCGACTACAACATGGCCATCGACCTCTATGAGGGGGCGGGCAAGGATGCGGGCAGGCGCCTCGTGCACGTCGCCGAGTACGCGCCACCCAAGAACATCGATGCAGCCAAGGCGGCACGGCGCATGACCGATGCCCTCAACATCGCAAGCGTTGTGCTCGATGTTTCCGCAGATGACATCTTCGTGAAGCGTCGCGTGCGTGCCAAGGGCGGCTCGCAATACGCGCAGCATGACCAAGATATGAGACAGCGTGCCAGGCACGTTGTCATCACGCAGGAGAATGGCCTGCTCTTCGAGGTCGATCTTGCGAGCTATCTGGACACGGGCCTGTTCCTCGACCATCGCGACACGCGCGAGCTCGTCGGCAAGCTCGCCGCGGGCAAGAGCTTCCTCAACCTCTTTGCCTACACCTGCACGGCAAGTGTCTATGCCGCTGCCCGTGGGGCGAAGTTCACGACGAGCGTGGATCTCTCGAACACCTATCTGCAGTGGGGCGAGCGCAACATGGAACTCAATGGCCTCATGAACGGCCATCAGGAGTTCGTGCGCGCCGATTGCGTCGAATGGGTCCAGCAAACGCGTCACACGAAAATGCGCTGGGACCTCGTCTTCGTCGATCCGCCCACCTTCTCGAACTCCGCGAAGATGCGCACGCGTGGTTGGGACGTGCAGCGCGATCATGCCGAGCTGCTCATCGGCGTGAGCCGCCTGCTGACCCGTGGCGGTGCTGCGGTGTTCTCATGTAATCTGCGTGGATTCAAGCTCGATCGCGAGACGATCGAGCGTGCGGGCGTGCAGGTCGTTGACATCACCGACAAGACGATACCGTTGGATTTCGAGCGGCATGCCCAGGTCCACCATTGTTTCGTTTTGCGGAGAATCTAGACCGCGCGATTATCTGCTGCGTGATACACTAGAACCGCTCCTCCCAAGTCTGTGGTTGCGAGCTGGTAAAACAGCTCTAGTCCAAGGCAGATGCGGTCGAAAGGATCCACGTAAGCGGGCAGGGTTTCCTGTCCGTGAGCATGGCGCATCTTAGGGGTAAGACGTACCGTCCGTTATGGTCACATACGGTGGCCCGGGCGAGAAAATGAGTAGTGAGATAGTATCAGGCAAAAGTTTCTGTATGCGAGTGTGGGGTCAAAAACCAGGTCAGTTGGGAGGAGCACTTTCACTGGCCCATGAAAAACGGAGCAAGATGTTCGCAAAGCAAATCAAACACAAGACAATAACCTCGATCATCATGGTGCTTGCCGTGTGCATGCTTGCCGTGGTCGGGCTGTCCGCATGCCAGCTTCAAACCAAGACGCAGGTTGAGAGTAACCTCACGCCTAAGCTGGATGCCTCGGCAACCATCACCGAGGGCGTGCTCACCGTGGGCATCAACACGAGCAACTCACCGTATGGCGGCACCAATTCGAGCAACCAGACCGTTGGCATTGACGTCGACGTTGCCGCGGCCGTCGCCCAGGAGCTCGGCTTGCGCATGCAGATTATCGACGTCGGGTCGAGCGGTCGCTTCGCGCTCAGCAACAAGCAGGTCGATGTTGCTCTCGGGCTCACCAAGTCCGGCACGGGCGACCTCGTTACCTACAGCGATCCATACCTGACGGATGGCCTCTCGCTGTTTTGCCTGAGCACCAACCGTCCCGTTTCCATCGAGGATGTCGCAGCGCAGACGGCTGCTGGCACCGCCAAGGTGCTCGTCCAGGCCGATACGACTGGAGCGAGCAAGATGCAGGAGCTTCTCGGCATCGACAAGATCGTTGCCATGCCCACCATGCAGGCGGCATTTGATGCGCTCAACAACGGCGAGCAGAAGTTCCTGGTGACTGACGCGGTCATCGGCGACTACTTTGCGCGCAACTACGAGAGCGTCATCCGCATGGGCTTCCTGGGCGCAGATTGCGTCACGCCCATCTACGCCGTGACGCTGACGCAGAACTCCGCGCTTTCGAGTGGCGTTAACACCGCCATCAAGACGATCAACGAGAACGGCGTCATGCGCGTCATCGCAACCAAGTGGCTTGGTACCGATGGCGATACGCTTCTTGCAGGAAAGACCGATCTGGCGACGCTGCCAGCCAAGGCATTTGGCATCGGCGTGTCAACGGAACCGGAGAATCCCGAGGAACCCAACCCCGATACGCCGGAAACCCCAGGTGAGGAGGATACGGGCGCACAATCCGGCGACGAGTAGAACGAACAACCCACGATCAAGGAGGTTTACCATGGCTATCACAGTTTCGGGACGAAAGATGAACGTCACTCCCGCTATCAAGGATTACGTTGACGAGAAGATCGGACGCTCGCTCGAAGTGTTCGACAGCGCTGCCATGGACGCAGAGGTCGTTCTGCGTACCGAGAAGAACCCGGCCATTTCACTCAATGCCATTTGCGAGGTCACGGTCAACGCCAAGGGCGCCGTCATCCGCGTGGCCGAGTCCGCCGAGGACATGTACGCGGCCATCGACCTGGCATCTGACAAGGTTGCGCGCCAGCTGCGCAAGTACAAGACGAGGATCGTGGAGCGTCGTGGCGGCAGGGGCAGCATCCGCCATCTCCAGCCTGACGAGCTGGATATTCCCGATGTCATCCCGACCGAGCCGGAGGAAGACGACGACTTGCTCGTGCGCCTGAAGGAAGTCGAGATGGAGCCGATGACCGAGGAGCACGCGCTTGTCCAGACCGACCTGCTCGGCCATGACTTCTTCGTCTACTTCGACCAGGACGCGCATCAGATCCAGGTCATCTACCATCGCAAGAATGGCGGTTACGGCATCATCAGGCCGATTATCAATGCCTAGGCAATAAGACACGCCATCGTTTTGAGCAAGGGGTCGGGCGCTGCCCGGCCCCTTTGTCGTAGCACATTGGCTACTCTGTGCTTTTTGCACATGGTCGTGTTTATCGAAGTGCTAGTATGTGCAGATTATCAACTGTAGTTGGACGAAAGGAACATCAACCCATGGCACGCGTGTACAATTTCTCCGCCGGTCCGGCGGTTCTCCCCGAGGAGGTCCTGAAACAAGCGGCGAGCGAGATGCTCGATTACGAGGGCACCGGCATGTCCGTCATGGAGATGAGCCATCGTTCGGCTGCGTTCACGAAGATCATCACCGAGGCCGAGCAAGACCTGCGTGAGCTGTTGTCCATTCCGGACAACTACAAGGTGCTCTTCCTGCAGGGTGGTGACTCCCTGCTCTTCGCATCGGTGTTCATGAACCTCGCCACCAACGGCAAGGCCGACTACATCGTCACCGGCGGTTGGTCCAAGAAGGCATACAAGGAGGCCCAGATCCTCGGTGATCCCAAGCTGTTGGTCAACGGCGAGGGCGACAACTTCTCGTGGATTCCCGACCTCTCCGACCTCGACATTCGCGATGATGCGTCCTTCGTCTACATCTGCGAGAACGAGACCGTTTACGGCAATCGCATCTACACCTTGCCCAACACCAAGGGTCACGTGCTTGTCTCCGACCAGAGCTCCATGTTTCTCTCCGAGCCGGTCGACGTGAGCAAGTACGGCCTCATCCACGCCGGCGTGCAGAAGAACTGCGGCCCGGCTGGCGTGCAGATCGTCATCGTGCGCGAGGACCTCATCCCCGACGACCTTCCCGGCGTGCCCACCATGCTGCGTTTCAAGACGCATGCGGACAGCGGCAGCCTCTACAACACGCCGCCGAGCTACGGCATCTACGTGTGCGGCCTCGTGTTCAAGTGGATCAAGGAGCTGGGCGGCCTCGAGGTCATGAAGGAGCGCAACGAGGCCAAGGCCAAGCTTCTCTACGACTACCTCGACGCGAGCGATCTTTTCTCGAGCACGGTCAATCCCAAGGACCGTTCCATCATGAACGTGCCGTTCATCACGGGTGACGAAGATCTCGACAAGAAGTTCATCGCCGAGGCGACTGCCGCTGGCCTGGCCAACATCAAGGGCCATCGCAGCGTGGGCGGCATGCGCGCGAGCATCTACAACGCCATGCCCATCGAGGGCGTGCAGGCGCTCGTCGACTTCATGCGCGAGTTCGAGGCGGCCAACAACAAATAACCAGACAAAAGTCGCCGGGGCATGTTTGTCTGGTTTCGAAAATGAGACAGTTGCTCTGAGCAACTGTCTCATTTTTTCGGCGATGGCACCGCACGCTTCTCCTGTCATTTCGACCGGAGGCGCATAGCGCCGGAGTGGAGAAATCTCCTCGCCACGACCATCGAAACGCGAAGGGCGAGATTCCTCGACTTCGCTCCGCTTCGCTCGAAATGACAGTGACTGCCCCCTTTGATGGGACGGGGTTGTTCGCGAACGCCTCTTTCGCAGTTGTGAAGCGGATATGTAGGGAATGTGACGGCTTTTGAGCATATTGCTAGCTTACGCTACAGTTATATCCCGCATGCACGTAAACGAAGCGTAAATGAGGTTATTTCTTGCTGCAACATGCACTCAACCGAGGCATCATCCTCGCGCTCTCATCTTTGTTAGCGCTTGTGGTTTGTCTTGCCAGCGGCGGGTTTGTGCAGACATCCCTCGCAGATGAAGAAGCTGAAGCTCTCGAGGCGCAAGTCAAGTCCAGTGCCGATGCCTATAACGACGCCATCTCGCGCCAGGAAGAGCTAACGGCTGAGATAGCGACACTCGATGCGCGTATAGCGGAGCTCGAAGCCAAGCTTCCGGCCCAGCGCGAGCGTTCTGACGAGAGCATACGAGCGCTCTACAAGTACGAATACGACTCCTCGAGCGTGCTCATGATGCTGCTCGAGTCGACGAGCGTCACCGACATGCTTGCGATTGTCGATTCGTACAATTGGATTATCGAGTACAACACGACGGAGATCCAGAGCGCTATCCAAATGGAGTCCGAGCTCAAGAATGCTCGAGAGAAGCTTGCAAACGACAAGGCGAACGTCGACAAGGCCGCTCAGGATGCGCTCGATTCGCTGCAACAAGCCCGCGAGGCTCGCGAGCGCGTGGCAGCCCGAGCCGCCGCCGCTCAGGCTGCCGAGCAACAGGCAAGCCAGTACGTCATCAATTCGGATTCGGCGAGCGCCGACGAGAAGGAAGCCGCGAGTGCGGCAAGCAACGCGGCATCATCGGCCAGCGCCTCGCATGTGGGCTGGTCGGCGGACAAGTCCGATTTCGTGAGCGACTGGGCACCGCGCATCGATGCGTACCTTTCGGGCTCGCCCATGGCGGGTACGGGCGAGTACTACGCAGCGGCTGCTTGGGATAATGGCGTTGACCCGCGTTGGGCGCCGGCGATTTCGTACGTGGAGAGCAGCAAAGGCGCCGTTTGCTTCCGCTCGCATAACGCCTGGGGTTACGGTAGCTACAGCTTTGGCTCATGGGAAGAGGGCATCAACAGGGTCGTCTCCGCACTCGGAGGCTCGCTGTACGGTGGCTATCTCACGCGCGAGGCTGCCGCTACGTACTGCCCCTCGAATCCCGGACACTGGTACAACAGCTGTGCCGAGCAAATGGCCCAGATCTAGCGGAGAGACACATTGTCATTCCGAAATGAGACAGTTGCTCTGAGCAACTGTCTCATTTTATGCCTCTCGTCATTTCGACCGGAGGCATGAGGCGCCGGAGTGGAGAAATCCATGATGAGATTTCTCGACTCCACTTCGTTACGCTCGAAATGACAAAACGCGCTGTGTATCATGTAGCCCATGGAAATCATCATCACATCTATCGTGCTCATCCTTGTCGGCATTGGCATCGGCGTGCTTTCCGGGATGCTCGGCATTGGCGGCGGGACCATCATGGTTCCCGTTCTGCGATTGGGCTATGGGCTCGATGCCTTCATGGCCACGGCGACCTCGCTCTTCGCGATTATCCCGATCTCGCTTGCAGGAGCTATCACGCACATCCGCGCACGGAGTTGCTTTCCCAAGCTGGGGTTGCTTCTGGGCATTGCCGGCGCGGTTACTTCGTCGGCAGGTGTGTACCTGGGGTCGGTATCCCCTTCATGGCTCATCATGCTGGCCGCTGCCATCATCATCGTCTACTCCGCCTTCACCATGTTGCGAAAGGCGCTGCGCATGGGAAAGAAGGGGACAGACCCTTCCGTCGCAGGTGGGCAAAAGGGGACAGACCCCGCAACGCCGACTGGCAATAAGGGGACGGACCCTCATGGTGCGTTCGAGGCCGAGCAGACATCTCCCTGTGCATTTGCGTTCACACGCAAAAACGTCGCGCTCGCGGTGGTGATAGGCCTCATAGCCGGGTTCGCTTCGGGCTATGTGGGCGTAGGCGGCGGCTTCATCATGGTTCCGCTCATGACGGCATGGCTCGGCATTCCCATGAAGCGCACCTCGGGCACCTCACTCATCGCCATCATCATCCTCGCCATCCCTGGCGTCATCCAGCAGGCCTTCCTCGGCCACATCGACTACCTCGCGGGCATCATGCTGTGCGTGGGTGCCATTCCCGGTGCCGTGCTCGGCGCCCGTCTCGTGCCGCGGGTACCCGAGCGCACGCTGCGTTTCATCTTCGCCGGCCTGCTTGCCGTGGCAGCCGTGATGCTCGTGATAAACGAGTTCAGCCTGCTGTAATGTCATTTCGATCGAAGCGAACAGCTCGAGTTCACGTTGTCATTTCGAGCGAAGGGGCGAAGCTCTCTCCTGTCATTTCGAGCGGAGCGAAGCGGAGTCGAGAAACCTCGCCATTAGATTTCTCCACTGCGCCGCCTATCGGCGGCTCCGGTCGAAATGACAAGGGCACGCTCATGCGGCTCCGATCGAAATGACAAGGGGAGGGCAACCGGGCTTCAGTCGAGATGACAAGGGCACGCCACGCATCCCCGGTCGAAACTGGGACAAATGACCTGTCCATTTGTCCCACACGCTATAATACGTAAATTACGCTATCAAAGCCCAATGACGAGGGAAACGACGATACAGCGATGAGCAAACACAACGAAACGAAGATGAGCGGCGCGCAGTGCCTCATAAAGGCGCTCGAGGGCGCTGGCGTCGAAATCGTCTTCGGCTATCCCGGTGGTCATGCGCTTGACATCTACGACGCGCTTTACGATAGCGAGAAGCTCAACCACGTCCTCGTGCGCCACGAGCAAGGCGCGGTGCACGCCGCCGATGGCTATGCTCGTGCGACCGGCAAGGTCGGCACCGTCATCGTCACGAGCGGCCCTGGCGCCACCAACACGGTCACGGGCATCGCGACGGCGTACATGGACTCCATTCCGCTCGTCGTCATCACCGGTCAGGTTCCCACCGACGCGCTGGGCAGCGACGCGTTCCAGGAGTCGGACATGACGGGCATCACGCTTCCCATCGTGAAGCACAGCTACCTCGTCAAGGACGCGGCCGATATCCCCGCGACCATCGCCCAGGCATATCACATCGCCTCGACCGGACGTCCGGGCCCCGTGGTCATCGACATTCCGAGCAACCTCGCGCGTGAGCTCGACGTTGCGTATAGCTATCCCGCCGAGGTCAAGCTCCAGTCGTACAAGCCCACGTACAAGGGCAACAACAAGCAGGTGAAGCAGGCGGCGCGCGCGATCGAGAAGGCGAAGCGCCCCGTCATCTACGCGGGAGGCGGTGTCATCGCCTCGGGGGCGACGGCCGAGCTCACGCAGCTTGCCGAGTCGATGCAGATTCCCGTCGCGACGACGCTCACCGGCAAGGGAGGCTTTCCCGAGGATAGCCCGCTCAACCTGGGGATGCTGGGAATGTACGGGCTCCCGGCGGCAAACGAGGCGATGCACGAGAGCGACCTCGTGCTTGCCGTGGGCACGCGCTTTGCGAACCGCTCGACGGGTGACGCGCAGGGATTCGCGCCGCACGCGCGCGTGATACACATCGACATCGATCCCGCCGAGATAGGCAAGAACCACCACGCCGACATCCCCATCGTGGGCGATGTGAAGACGGTGCTTACCGCCCTCGTCGAGGAGCTGCACAAGAATGATGCGCAGCCGCAGACCTCCGCATGGCTCGAGAGCATCGCGCAGTGGAAGCGGGAAAAGCCCCATCGCAACATGCGTGGCGAGGGCACGATTCGTCCCGAGCAGGTAATGATGGTCCTGGACGAGCTCGTGAAGGACCGCGACACCATCCTCACCACCGACGTGGGGCAGCACCAGATGTGGGCAAGCCAGCTCTTCCACACCACGAGGCCGCGCACCTTCGTGTCGAGTGGTGGTGCGGGTACGATGGGATTTGGCCTGCCGGCGGCAATGGGCGCTCAGCTCGGCATGCCCGATAGCCGCGTCATCTGCATCACAGGCGATGGCTCCATCCAGATGAATATTCAGGAAATGGCGACGATTCACGAGAACGGGCTGCCGGTCAAGGTGCTGCTTCTCGACAACAATTGCCTGGGAATGGTGCGCCAGATGCAAGAGCAGTTCCACGATAGGCGATACAGCCAGACCCTGTTCACCGGAAATCCCGATTTCGTCGCGCTCGCCCGTGCCTACGGATGGAACGCAAGCAAAGTCGAGAGCCCGTCGGAGCTCGAGGCGGCAATGCGGCAGTGGCTCGCAAGCGAGGGGCCGGCGCTGCTGTGGATTCCCATTGCGAGTGACGAGGACGTATACCCCAAGGATGCATGCGATGGCTCGGCCAAGGGCGTGTCAGACCTGCGAGACGAGGAGTAGCCATGTCACGCATTCTTTCCGTGTGGGTGGACAACAAACCGGGCGTGCTCGCCCGCATCGCCGGTCTTATCGCGCGCCGTGGTTTCAACATCGAGTCCCTCGCCGTCAGCATCACCGAAGAGGACGTGCGCAGTCGCGTGACGATGGTGGTCGATGCCGATGAGCGCATCGTCGAGCAGGTGACCAAGCAGCTTCACAAGCTCATCAACGTGTACAAGGTGACCGATCTCACCGACAAGGATCACATCGAACGCGAGCTCGTGCTCTTCAAGGTGAGCGCCGAGCCCGAGAAGCGCGGCGAGATCATCGAGCTTGCGGGGCTCTTCGGCGCGCGTGTCGATGGCGGGGCGGCCGATTCGCTCATCATCGAGCTCACGGACACCGCCGAAAGGATCGAGGCGTTCGAGGCGCTTCTCGGCCCCTACGGCATCAGGGAAATGATTCGCACCGGCAAGGTCGCGCTAGCAACCGACTAGCCGTCATGCCTCCCTGTCATTTCGAGCGGAGCGAAGCGGAGTCGAGAAATCTCGCCCCTCCCTCACACAATCGTCATGTTGCCCAGGGCATGATGCGGCCAAGAAAGGTATTCTTAAGAGAAGGGGGAACGACCCCTCCCCGCGAGGAAAGGAGCTCGGCATGTGCATCCCCTGCGTCATGTGCGGAGCTTGCATGGGATTGCAAGAGGGCGACCCTGCCCAGCATGAGCATGTCTGCCCGGAATGCGGTGTTCAAGTTGCAGAATCCGATATCAGCTGCCCCGCCTGTCACACGTTCCTTCCGCACAATGCAAGAGCGCGGGCAATCGCAGCAGCAGGTGACACCGTCGATGCATTCAATCGCTAGTGCTCGCTTGGACCCAAGTGCTTGGCTATCATCAGCTGCAATGACTCGTGTATGACGTTCTCGAAGGGGGCAATGTCGTGCATGCTCCTGTTGAAGCCCGTGTCATGGATTCTTGTGATAACACGCGAGATAAAGGACCCGGTGAAGAACTCCGCAAGAAAGTCGATAGCGGCGCTTTCCTCCATCTTGCTCTTGATCGTCGGCGCGTCGATTCCTCCGCGCAGTTCAAGCTCACGGTCTATCAGGTAGAGCACGTCCTCTCTCAGGCAGGGGGTGTAAATCTGATGCAGGTAGCTATCCAAGCTGTCCCCGCCTACGTGCGAAAACACCTGACGGTAGTAGTCGCGGTGCTTCTCGAGGCTACGTGAGAACACCTCGAAGAACATGGTGTTGTCAATCGTGCCGTTTTGCTGAAAGTGCCTCGCATAGAAGGGCAGACCGGCCAGATGCTCGTCGTCGCCGGTAGCGTCGAACACAAGCTCGTGTATGGGAAAGTAGCGCTCGAGCTCGCATGCGATGTCATAGCGAAAGAGCCATCTCACCAGCGCGTTCTTGTCTTCGAAGTGATAGTAGAAGGTCTTGCGATTCTTGCCTGCCTCCTCAACGATCTGTCCGACCGTAACCTTGTCAGGATGCTGCGCCGTCGCAAGCTTTACGAATGCCGTGGCAAAGCGTAGCTTGGCTTCATATCTATCCTGCACCATGACATCCCTCGCTTATCCGCTTGTCGCGTCTTCCTCGTTTTTCGCAGGCGCACGAAAGCTCCTGCTGCATGTCTGCCGCAGAAGCCTTCGCGCTCGTTACGTTTGCCAACTGGTGGGCCAAATCCTCACCAGACAGAAACTTACTCTGGTGCTCCCGGTGCCTTTGGCGCTGTGGGGTTGGGAGCAGGCGCCGGTGTCGCAGCGGCCGGAGCGGGATCTCCCATCTGTGCACCACATTCGGGGCAGGTGCCGTCCGGATTAGGCTCGACGACCATATAGCAGCTCCGGCATACGACTTCTCCTGCATCTACCTCAGGTGGTCTGAAACACATGTTCCTCTTTCCTCCTATCTGAGCAGAAGCTACTCGTCATCATCATCCCAGGAGCAGTCCATCATGAGAATGAAGTTTCCCGCGATAGAAGAGAGCTCCTCTAGGCGGAAACTTTCGATACCCGTCTTGCCAGCTAGTTCGGTGCGGCTATCAGGGTGCTTGGCCACCTCATAAAAGGCTTCCACGGTTTCGATTCCCTCGCCCTTTACGGCTTCGATTTCCTGGTCGGTGATTCCAAAGAGCTTTGACACATCAGCCATCTTGTTCTCCTCTCGCACTCGAGGCTCAAACGC
>ERZ836877.669-NODE-669-length-57303-cov-91.373550_pt1 | contig 57303 bp, 77 predicted proteins | sample MGYA00519469_ERZ836877 | MGnify/ENA primary metagenome ERZ836877 (study PRJEB31850, sample SAMEA3708809) | human gut metagenome | biome: human gut; feature: human-associated habitat; material: faeces | place: China | collected 2014 ...
TAATCTCCAACGCTATCCAAAGCCCCTAAAAATGGAGATTTTTGGGGATCTGGCACCAGGATAAAACGGCTCAATCGCCAACATCGCTGTAAGCCTCTGTAGTTCAATGGATAGAACAGTGGTTTCCTAAACCATAGATAGGGGTTCGATTCCCCTCGGAGGTACTTTTTAGCCCAGTCTGTGACAGATTGGGCTTTTTCGTGTCTGCAAAATCCGCAAAAAATCCGTAATTTTGCGGTGTGATATTCTACAATTATTCTACAGAAAGCATGGCAACATTCAAAGCGGAGGTTTATGCCCACCAGAAAAAGGCTGATGGCACCTATAACATAAAGATCCGTGTCACTCAAAATATGAGGAAAAAGTATCTCTCAACCCCCTGGTATGTGACCAGGGAGGATCTTACTCGCTCCCTCAAACTGAAAAACCAGAAATACATTGATCTGACTGATGATCTCATAAAGAAGTATCGCTCCAGGTGTGATCGTGTCGGAGAGGCGATCAAGACCATGACCGTTGAGCAAGTGGTGGAGATTATCACCTCCGACAGCCAGGAGGTGTTTGATCTGGATATTGTGGCTTATGGCAAAGCCTATGCAAAGCAACTGGAGAAAGAGGGGCGATCTGGCACCGCTCGCACTTATACTGTGGCGATCAATAGCCTGGTAAGATTCATGGAGAGGGAGGAGATCAGCATCAAGGAGATCACGGTAAAGATGATCAATGACTGGATCGCCTGGCTCCAGAAATTGCCAGCCAGACCAAATAGGGAAAGAGGCTCCAGGGCACAAAGCCTATACCCCTCTGTGTTGAGAGCTATCCACAATAAGGCAAAGGCGGAGTTTAATGATGAGGATGCTGGGATCATACGGATTCCCCTCTCTCCGTTCAAAAGGGTGGCTATCCCGAAAGTTCCGAAAACTCGCAAACGTGCTCTGACGATTGAACAGCTCCAGAAATTTGTTAAGCACCCCTACACCATGATCATGCAACCTGGCACCAATCGGCACAACCTGGCAAAGGATGTGTTTCTGCTCTCATTCCTACTATTGGGGATGAATGAGGCAGATCTGTTTACTTGTACCGACTGCAAAAATGGGAGGCTCACATACCAGAGAAAGAAAACCAGAACCAGGAGGGATGATAACGCAGAGATCTCCATCAAGATTGAACCAGAGGCAAAGGCACTCATGGAGAAATACAAGGATCCGACTGGGGAGAGGGTTTTCAACTTTTATCGGCTCTACTCCTCCATTGACACATTCACGGCTGCCATCAACAAAGGGCTTAAAACCATTGGGGATGCTCTGGAGATCCCAGATCTGGAGTTTTACGCTGCCAGGCATAGCTGGGCAACAATCGCCCTCAATGATGCTGGGGTGGATAAATACACAGTTCACGCTGCTCTGAACCATGTGGATGATTCCATGAAAGTAACCGATATATACCTCCGCAAAAGCTGGGAGCCAAACGACAAAGCCAATAGAGCGGTGCTGGATCTGGTGAACCTCAATTATGATGTTAAGGAGGAGCGTTATTTGCCTAAGCAAAAATAACATTTGCCTAAGCAAATGTTTGTAACCTCCTGGAAATCAATCTTAATTTTTGGCTCATTTGCCTAAGCAAAAGTTTTGGGGGTGTTTTCATTTGCCTAAGCAAAACCGCCATCACTGAAAATCAGCAACTTACAAACATTTGCCCAAGCAAATCACTTTTGCCTAAGCAAATGTTTATAAAGCACTGAAAACCAGCAATCTAATTTTTGCGTTTTGCCTAAGCAAAAGTTTACCGATTTTGTTTTGCCTAAGCAAATGTTTGTAAGTGCCTGGAAATAAGCCTCCGAAAAATCGCCATTTGCCTAAGCAAAAGTTTTGGGGCACTATATACACTCTATAATATAAAAATATATAGAGTTTAATTATTGATAGTATAAAGAGAGAGTAAGAGGATAGGGGTCTGGGGAAAGGATCAAAAGAGGCGATGCTGCCTGGCACCGCCTCTAACTGTTTACTCAAACATCTTTCCAACACCCAGGAGGAGCCATCTGGCACTCACTCCGTAATCCTTAACCATAGGCTGTAGCCAGGAAACCTGGAACCAGCCACGATCCAGATCTTTTCGCTGGGCGATGAAATTGCGTCTGTCTATCTCGTTCAACCGACAATAGGTGTTTACACCTCGGATCTTTTTCATTGCGATGATCGCATCCAGAGCGGAGTAAAAACGCTCCATGATCTGTTTACTCACTGGCGTATTCATTTTGGCTCTATCTTAAATATCCTGGTTTGATCCTCGGAGAGATACCAGATCTCTTTATGGTGCTCCAGATTCCCCTGGCTGCCTTTTACTCGGTATTCATGCTCCAGGGTGTAATATAATACTTTGTCTGGATCCCCCTCATAGGTGTTTCGGAATTGCCGTATTGCTCCAGCAACACTATCGGAGGGCACCGAAAGCTCACTCATAAACATTGTTGTGGGAGAGAAAACCTGGGGTTTGCTCAACTCTATCAGCTCATAGCTGCCAGGATCCTCCAGTTCTGTATGGATATAATCTGTTACGGCTTTCTCATAAGCCTCCTGGCATGAGCATAGGCATAACAGCAATCCGATGATCGGTATGGCTCTCATAGGCTGATCTGGCTTACATCATCCAGGAGCGTTTGCAGCCATTCATAGGGAGTGCCCTGGATTTTGGATGTTGTGATAGCGTTTGTGATCTCCTTTCGCACTGCCAGGATCCGATCAGAATTTACCTGGTGTTGGATCGCCTCCTTATAGAGGTCGATCACCATTCTGTAATATCTTTCCATATCTTATTTGCTATTTAGGTTCTCTATGATAGTGAGGAGGCGATCCATTTGCTCCTGGGCTTTGCGTGTCTGGGCTTGTGCCTCCTCTGTCAGTTTTCGTTGAGCGGAGATCTCGTTGAAAACTTTGTCAATGTCAAATCCCAGGGTGCATGGAGGGTTGATTGTCATATCACGCCCAGAGAATTTACCTCCGTTGATGTCACCGTGGAAAGTTTGACTGCCTCCCTCTGATATGATCATGTTTCCCTCTCCAGTTTCCAGCCATTCACGATTGATCCGCCCGTCAAATTCGCTTAACTTGTTTATGAAATCCTCGCTGTATGCCTTGCCATTGACCAGTTGAGAGAGGTAACTTTTGCTTGTGATGCCAAATTTCTCCCCCAGCTCTTGCTGGGAGGAAATTATCCCCTGGCTTATTAGCCAGTTTATTAGAAGTTTAATTCGTTTAGTATCAGCCATATACAAAAATTGCTTAAATTTTTTACTCAAAAAGTTTACTAAAATAGTTGCGTATTTCAATAAACTTGTTTATCTTTGCACCACATAAACATTATGAGTGGTGCAAATATAATAAAATATGTTTGTGCAACACATAAAATGAGCGTAAAAATTATGGCTAAAAACAGATTTCGTAAACATTACGATGCTTTGCCCCCAAAGGCACCAAAGGCTCCCAAGTCAGCTTTTGTGGATGAGATCGCTGATCTATGCAAGGTGCATCCAGCTACAGTGAGGTGCTGGATCTATGGCACCCAGAAGCCAGACGCATTAAGGCGATCCCTCATTGCAAAGCATCTGAACATCCCAGAGAATGAATTATTCGATTAACAACATCTAAAAATGCAACACTGATGAAAGGCTATCAAATTTACAATCTCGTATGGCTCATTGTATGGGCACTACTCGGTATCGGAGGATTATTCGGTATCATCATGGGCAACTGGGCACACCTGGTTACTCTGGCTGGTGGAATCTATTTCTCCTACCTCTTTATCGTAGAGGATGAGGATGGGGAAAGCCTCAAAGATTTTGCCGTGCGTATGGTAAAACAGTATTCAGAGGGGAAATAATATGCAAATAGTCCTGGATCTATACGAACTCAAAAACATCTGCTCCAAATGTGCGGAACTGGGAGCTGCCAACTATGCCAAGAGCACAACGCCAGCAAAGGATCTCATGTCACAGCGTGAGGCTTATAGGGTGTTTGGTGAGGCAAGGGTTAAACGCTGGGTGCATGATGGGTTGGTAACTGGCTCCAGGATGGGCACCACCCTCCGCTCAAAGATCCAATACTCCAGAGCGGAACTGATGGCTGCAAACACCGCTGAAAAGTTCAATTCAATAATCAATAAATAAGTAGTATGAGCACAATCACGCTTAAATCGCTGTCACTGGTGAATTTCAAGGGTGTGAGGGAGCTAACACTGAATTTCACCCAGCAGGTAACTGTAATATCTGGTGAAAACGGTACTGGCAAAACCACGATCTTTGACGCTTTCACCTGGCTCCTTTTCGGAAAAGATAGCGTTGGTAGGTCGGATAGCAATTTCAGCATCAAAACGCTGGATCCGACAACTGGAAAGCCGATCCTCAAACTGGAACACTCTGTAACAGCAGTGCTGGATGTGGATGGCAAGGAGATCAAGTTGCAACGCAACTATGTAGAGAAATGGGTTAAGCCCAGAGGCACCACCGAGGAGCACCTGGAGAACCACTACACCGAGTTTTTCATCAATGATGTGAAACTGGGCACCAAAAAGGAGTATGAGAGTGAAATATCCGCTCTCATTCCAGAGGATGTGTTTAAGATGATCACCAATCCTTTTGCATTCAACGCTCTGAAACCAGAGATCCAGAAAGGGATGCTGATGGAAATGGCTGGCACAATCACCAATGAGGAGGTTGCCGTGCTGGATGATAGCTTTGTGGCACTCCTGGAGGAACTGGATGGTAAACCCCTGGCAACATTCCTCAAAGAGCTTTCGGCAAAAAAGAAAGCGTGTAAGGATGTGCTGGCAGTGATCCCCAGCAACATAGAGACTGCACAACGCCTCTGCCCCACCTCCGAGAACTGGGAGGAGATTGAGGCTGAACTGGAGGGCAAAAAGAAACTCCTGGCTGATGTCGATGCAAAGATCACCGACAAATCAAAAGCCAGTGAGGAGGAGTATAAGCGTAAAGCCGAGATCCAGAAACAGATTGGTGATGCCAGGTTGAAACTCTCTCAGAGGGAGAATGCTATCAGATCGCAAGCCCAGAAAGGGCAAAACCAGGTGAAACTGGAGCTGAATCAGTTGAACTTTGATCTCCAGAATGCCCAGAGCACCCTCCAGCGTTTGACCTCCCAGATCAACCAGACCAACAGCGAGATCACCACCACACAGAACGATCTCACAGCGTTGAGGAATGAGTATAAGAAGATCCAGGCTGAAACAATCTCCTATCCAGAGGGAGCCTTTGTTTGCCCCACTTGCAAACGCCAGTTGGAGGTTGAGGATATAACCGCCAAACAGCGTGAAATGGAGGCTAATTTCAATGCTGAAAAGGCAAAGAAAACCAGAGCCAACATCAACGCTGGCAAGGCTAAGAAAGCCTACCTGGAGGAGCTTAATGCACGTCTGGCAAAACTCCAGGAGGATAAGGCTAAGTATGAGGAAACCATATCCTCTGTAACCGCCAGGATCGCTGAAAAGAAAGCCTCCATGCCAGAGGTGCCAGATACCGCCCTGGAGATCGCCAATGATACTGAATGTATCACGCTCCGCAACGAAATCTCCGAGCTGGAAAACCAGCTCACTGTAGAGGTTAAACCAGTGGATCTCTCCGATCTCCAGGAACAGAAACGGATGTTCAATGAGAATATCCAGGAGCTATACCGAATGCTGGCAAAACGTGAACAAATCGCCAGAGCCGAAAAGGAGATCAAGGAACTCCAGGAGAAACAGATCGCCAACAATCAAGCCCTGGCAGACCTGGAGAAATGGGAATACACCGCCCAGGCATTCCAGAAAGCAAAGGATAACAAGTTCATGGAGCGTATCAACGGATTATTCCAGGTGTGCTCATTCAGTTTTGTTGCCGAGCAACTGAACGGAGGCGAAAAGATAACGTGTGTTTGCACGGTGGATGGCACTCCATACCCCGATGTGAACTTTGCCAATAGGGTAAACGCTGGGCTGGATATAATCAACGCTATATGCCGATCTAAAGGTATCTCTGCACCGATATTCATTGACAACAGAGAGAGCGTAAACAACATCATCCCCACCGTTTCCCAGGTGATCAATCTCCGAGTTTCAAACGATCCTCAAATAACAATCCAATGACACAAACGACAACACAACTGGCTGGGGCTGCAAACAACACCCCAGCCAGGGCACCCAGACCAGTTGATATACTGAAAGCGGTTATCAAGGAGGATGAGGTGCAACAGCAATTCCGAAATGCCCTGGGTAAAAACTCTGGCACGTTCCTAACCTCCGTGGTTGAGCTTTTCACTGGAGATAGCAAGCTCCAGAAATGCGAGCCTAAACGAGTGCTTACTGAATGCCTCAAGGCTGCCACATTGCGCCTCCCTATAAGCAAGGCACTGGGTTTCGCTTTCGTGATCCCTTACAAGTCAAGGTCAAAACAAGCGGTGCAAACAGCCGATGGATCCTACAAAGAGGAATGGGTTGATGTCTATACTCCCTCATTCCAGATTGGTTACAAAGGATTGATCCAGTTGGCTCTAAGGACTGGGCAATATCGCACGATCAACGCTGATGCCGTCTATGAGGGAGAGCTGCGAAAAGGCTCTAAGCTCACTGGTATCTATGATTTTGACGGAGAGCGTATATCAGATAAGGTTATCGGCTATTTCTGCTACTTTGAGCTGCTGAACGGCTTTAGCAAAACCCTCTATATGTCGGTGGAGGCTATGGCTGCTCATGCAAAGCAATACTCAAAGGCACTTTCTGGCAAAGATAACACCGTGGAAAGTCTGCTCCAGATGGCAAATCTGCCAGTAGCTCCAGACAGCAAGCAAGTAGGCTGGCTGGGCAATTTTCACGGCATGGCGATCAAGACCACGATCCGAAATTTACTAAGTAAATACGGCTATCTCTCCGTGGAATTGCAAAAGGCTATGGACTACGAAACGGAGAGCGATGAGAAAGCGGTGGAGATCAGTGCTGATCGCCAGCTCCCAGCCTCCTCCGTTGCTATGCCTGGTAATGAGATTGATATTGAGGATGCCACTTATGAGAGCGTTGGAGTAAATGCCGATGCCCAGAAAGTTGAGCAATCCAAAGAGGAGGAATTTCCATATTAAGTAAGCTATGAAACTGGTTGTGTTAGGTAGCTCCTCCAGCGGAAACTGTTATGTGTTGGATGCTGGCAATGAGGCTCTGATCCTGGAGGCTGGGATCCGACTGAACGAGGTAAAAAAGGTTTTAGGTTTCAACATCCGCAAGGTTGTGGGCTGCCTAATCACACACCAGCACGGAGATCACGCAAAGTACATTAAGGGAATGATTGATCTGGGGATCCCCACTCTGGCACTGCCAGAGGTCTGGACTGCAAAGGATGTCTGGGGATCGCGCTCTGTAGCGATCCAGCCTGGCAGAGGCTATAAGCTGGGCAACTTTAGGGTGCTCCCTTTTACAGCTTTCCATGATGTGCCGTGCGTGGGCTACATGATCAACCACCCTCAATGTGGCAATATCATGTTTCTAACCGATAGCTATGTGTGTGAATATAAATTCCGCAATCTCAACCATGTAATGATTGAGTGTAACTATGCTGATAGTGCTCTTTACAAAGCGATCAGTGAGGGGCGTACATTACCCTCCCAGAGGGATAGGTTATTGACCTCTCACATGGAACTGGAAACTTGCAAAGAGTATCTGAAAAGTTCCGACCTTTCCCAGGTTCAAAATATCGTGCTGCTCCACCTCTCAAAGGATAATGGCGATGAGCCGTTGTTTGTGTCGGAGATTGAGAAAGCGACTGGAAAGGTAGTCTATGCTGGAAAACGTGGTTTAACAGTTGATCTGGATCTTATGTAATGGCAAACAAAGTCCTCATAGAAAAAAGGAATGGGTTATTCAACCTCCGACCTCTCTACGACTGGTTTAACAATGCTCTGGATGGGTTGTATCGGATTGATGTAAAAAAGATCCGTAAGCCCAGGAGCAACGATCAGAACGGCTGGCTATGGGGTTGCATCTATCCAATGCTGCTGGATGCTCTCCTGGAGGCTGGATGGGAGTTTGTCAGTGTGGAGCAAGTTCACGAATTTTTCAAGGCTCAAATGACCGCTGATAAGGTAGTGAATAAGCACACTGGAGAGATCATAGAATTTCCTGGATCTACTGCCACGATGGATACGGTAACATTCTCTACATACTGTGACAAGTTGAGGGAATATGGCAGAGAGTTTCTGGGAGTGGAGATACCCGATCCCGATAAATACTGGAGGATAAATGATAAGCGTACCAGACAATTTGATCCATGAGTTAGCCAGGCACTTGCCAATGATCCTGGAGAGTATGCCAAAGGCACCTCCAGGCAAATTGAGGCTACTGAATGCAATAAGAGTGACAAAAATAAACATACAGAAAATTAAAAAATTAAGCGATGAGCGAAAACAAAAAAGTGGAGATCTACGAAAGTAATCTCAATGCTGCCTACCAGGTGGCAAACGAAAACGGAGGCGATGAGAGAATGATCCGCCTCCTGGATGCCCTCACTGGCAAAACGACTGCAAAAAGCAACGCTCCCTCCCTGGATGATTACACCACGATCCAGAGCTATGAGGATGCGTGTGAGGCTCTGGGTGAAACTCCGATCCTTACAGAGGATCGTGAAAAGGCGTTATGTGCCAAATTTCCCGATCACTGGGATTATCGCCAGGATATGCCCAAACATATCATAGCACTGATGAAACTGGAAACCATAAGCCGTGCCCTCTGGGGGCGTACATTCCAGCCCAGCCCAGATGGGGAGGGATCCCAGATCCTCTGGTACCCCTGGTTTGCCCTCTATACCCAGGATGAGGTTGATCGTATGTCTGATGAGGATAGGGGTGCCCTCCTCGCTGCTGGTGCGTCTTTTGGGGCGTCTGCGGGTTTCGGCTATCTGGGTCCGGCTAATCGCTCCTCGGATGCGCATGCGACCCTTGGGTTCCGCTTGTGCCAGGAAACGGAGGACAAAGCACGGTACTTTGGCAAACAGTTCATCAAACTGTGGGCTGAATATCTCCAGTTCAATTTCACCGTGGGGGATCCCCTCAAATAAGCAATGGCAATGTGGATTAACATTTTCTATGGCGTGATCGCCCTGGCTCTGGTGTTCCAGATCATTCTCCTTTTCCTGGGGAAGAAGATCCGAAAGCAAATCAAACTCCAGGGCAACTACTCCCCTCTGGGGATCGTGTGTAACACCCTTACCGCTGCTACTATTGTGGCGGTTTTCGGAGGTGTTTTCAGCTCTCAATCGGCATTCTTTGTGTTTTTCCTTTTCACAATCTTTCTGGGGAAATGGATGGGCTGGAGTGTGCTTACCAAACGGATTATAACGGTAATGATCCTGGCACTTGTGCTGATCAACAAATACCAGTTACATATCAACCTATATCAACAAATTTATAACCTCTTTACACAATGGTAGATGAAATCATGTGCTCGGATCTCCCAGTAGAGGAAAGAGAGCAAGTAATGAGGGATAACTGCGATCAGATCATTGAGCGGAGTTATACCCGAAAGTTCGACCAGGATGAGATCAACCAGCGGAGGGCTGAATACGCCAATGTGGGAATCCAGGTGGCGGAGCTTGAAAAAGAGCTGGCTGAACTCCGTGCCGACTACAAACAAGCCCCTCCTGGAGCGTATGAGTGGCATCCTGGATGAGATCAAATCTGGTGGTGAATGGGTGAAAACAGACTGTTTCCTTTTCAAGGATATGGAGGAGGGAACGGCTGCAATCTACTCCCCCGATGGCTATCTCCTGGAGAAACGCCCTCTTACCCCTGGTGAAAAACAGCCTACGATCATGTCGGCAATCAGAAATTTCCGTACTGGTACGGATGATTAACAAACCCTATAAACACTTTCAAAGATGGAAGATCAGAACGAAAAAGTTGTTGTCAATATCGGCAACTATGACGGAAAGGATCCTATTGAGGTGATAATCCGCAATGGGGAGGCAGCTCCCCAGCAAGAGCCTCTGGCAACAAAGGCTCCAGTGAGTATCAACGTGGAGGGCGTGATCTCAACGCCTCTGGACTGGCTGGAAAAGCGTGTTGATACAATCGACCAGCTCAAAGCCAATATCAAGGTGGATCGTGAACACATGAAGATCACCCTTACCACTGATGAGCGTGATGCCTACCTCAAATCAACCATTGAGGGCACCGTTGCTTTCACAGATACCTATGAGCGTTTCGGTATCAACGATCCTACTGTAGGCTGGCTCCCAGCTAAACTGGGTCAGTTCCTCCGCCTCAATCGTGGCGTGTTTGAGGATAAGATGGAGTGCATGAAACTGGTATCGCTCCTCAAAAATTTCACCGCCAAAGCAAAAGCGGAGATCCAGAAACAGCGTGATCCGTCTGGCTCTACAGCCGATGTTTACCGCCAGGAGGTAGAAAGCAACCTCCCCAAGAGTTTCACCGTGAACGTGGCGATATTCAAGGGGACTGCAAAAGAGGCTATTGAGGTGGAGTTTGATCACTACCTCAAAGATGGGGATGTGTTCCTCCAGCTCGTTTCCCCTGGTGCCAATGAGCTTACCGAAAGCTACCGTGATCAGTGCATTGATGATGTGCTGAATAAGATCCGTGAAATCGCCCCCGATATTGCTATCCTGGAGGTCTAACAAAATCTCATGGCTCGTAAACGACAAATCCCACTGATGCCCTTTGACACCCTGGCATGGCTTTCCATGCCAGGCGTGAGGGGGCTATCACCAGAGATCAGATCACTCTGGATTGATCTGTTGTGCCTAATGTGGGGGAGCGTTGAGCGAGGAGTATTGCTAAAGCCTAACGGAGATTTATACTCCAGGAGCGAAATAAACCGCCTCCTGGCGATAAATGACGATGGAGTGATAGAAACCCTCATTGATGCTGGATTGTGCGCCTGGCGTGAAGATGGTGCCCTTTTCAGTAGGCAAATAATCCGAGGGGAGGAGATCAGAGCAAAGCGGAGAGAGGCTGGGCTGAAAGGCGGAAACGCTACCAAAGCCAAAATGCTCTCTGTAGAGCCTCCCAAAGAGGAGGCTAAGAAAGCGGTTGAGGTTGTTGAGGCACCGACATTGCCGATGTTTACTGATATTCCCCCAGATAATACTCCTCCGCCTCTAACCGAAAAGGAAAAGGCAGCAGCAGAGAAAAAGAAAAAATATAAATACAGCGATTTTGTAACCCTTACGCATGATGAATACGCCAAACTGGTTGCTGAACATGGAGAGGATGCCGTTAAGGGCATGATCGAAATCCTAAACAACTGGAAAGGATCCAAAGGAAAGAAAACCAAGAGTGATTATTTCACCATACGCAAATGGGTTATAGATGCTTACTACGAACAACAACAACGAAATGGAATTTATCAACGGCAACAGATCGCAACAGCTCACAACGGAGGATGCTCTGCGAATTATAAGGGATGCCCAGATGGAACGCTACCGATTGACCAAGCAGCAGGAGGAGGCAGCTCTGATGAGGCACAGAAAGACTATAGTGAGAGGTTTTAAGTATGACCTTTCAGATCCCGATGAGTATTCACGGCATTGCGCCCTGGTGATGGGCATTGCCAATAATCTCATGCTCCGAGAATACGGCACCTACCAGGTGGATGATCACAATAAGAATGTGCTCCGATTCCTACTCTACTACTTCAATGGGTGCAAGCTGGCGGAGGAAGTTTTCCCAGAGGAGCATTACAAGATCTCCAAAAACATTCTCCTTATAGGGGAGCCTGGCACTGGCAAAACTCTGATGATGCAGATCTTTGCGGATTATCTCCGTGCAACCCAGAATGAGCTGGTATTTCGGAATATCAGTGCAACCCAGTTGATGAACTATTACAAGGTGAATGGGCATATCAACAAGTACACCTACAATGAGGATGGCAAAGAGGATGCCTATGATGGTTGCGCTCCTTTCCATATCTGCCTCAATGATCTGGGGCTTATGACGGAAACCCAAAAGAGTTTCGGCACGATCCTAACCCAGGTTACGGATGAGTTTCTATTTGCCAGATATGAGATCTACCAGCAATACCAGAAACGCTATCATATCACCTCCAATCTCAATGTAGGAGAGCTGAAAAAACGCTTTGAGGGGCGTTTGGTGGATCGCTTCAAATCTTTCAACATAATAGAGCTGCGAGGAGGCAGCAGACGCAAATAATGAATACCAGTTTTGAACGTAGCGCCAACACAACTGATGAATGGTACACCCCAATAGAGATCGTAAACGCTCTGGGATCCTTTGACCTGGATCCATGTTCCCCTACTCACCGCCTCTGGGATACTGCAAAACGGCATATCACTCCAGAGGAGGATGGGCTGAAAACCTCGTGGGGGGGGGGTAAGAGTGTGGCTTAATCCTCCATATTCCAGACCGTTAATAGAGCGGTTTGTGGAAAAGATGGTGGAGAATAACAACGGCATTGCCCTACTGTTTAACCGATGCGATAGTAAGATGTTTCAAGATCTTATTTTCCCGAATGCAACGGCTATCATGTTTCTCCGAGGGAGGATCAAGTTTTACCGCCCAGACGGTACCCAGGGAGATAGCCCTGGTTGTGGGAGCGTGTTGATCGCTTTCGGAGAGGAGAATGCCGTGGCTCTGGAGAAATCAAATATACCTGGTAAATTCATAAGACTGACAAAATGACAAAAGATATAAACTGGAACCAGCTCCGAGATTGGGCACACGAAACATCCGTGAAACATGGCTTTTACGATGATAAGCCCAGCAACATCCATTTCCTCTGTCTGATCATATCAGAGCTGATGGAGGCGGTGGAGGCAGACCGAAAGAACCAGAGGGCGAAAACCCACTCCAAAGATGGGAGGAGATATGAGATCTTTTCAGATCAGACTTTCCACCCTGGCAATATCTATTTCAAAGAAACCTTTGAGGTGCAAATCAAAAACACCCTGGAGGATGAGCTGGCGGATGTTGTGATCCGATGCCTGGATCTGGCTGGAGCCAATGGAATAGAGATGCCATACGGTGCTCCACTGTCAATAACCAACCAGGGCAAGACATTCACCGAGAAGATCTGGTTTATTGTGCAATCCCTGGTGGATGAACGTGCCAGCCTCACAGCAAAACTCCATACAACCATAGTGCATTGCTGGCAGCTTGCAAAGGAGTACAACTTTGATCTGGTATGGCATATCAAGAAAAAGATGGCATACAACTCTCTCCGCTCTCCCAAACATGGAAAGCGTTACTGATGCCTAAAAGTGTGTTTGTCGAACAATTCAACAATAATTCAATGACTAAGAAAGTAGAAAAAAAGAAAGTGATCCTCACTCTCTGTAAGGTGTTCCCAGTGACACACCAGAGAGCCAAGCAGCCCACTGGCTTTGAGGAGAAACTGAACCGTGGGGAAAAGATCCACACGATCAGAGGCAACAGAAAAGGCGTGTGGGATAACCGCTATGCCGATATTGCCTCTGGAGGCAAATACCTCTCTATCCGTGAATGGGAGGGCAGACCGTATAACTCCCAGCAGAGGGAGATCGGGAGGCGTGAGCAGATAGGACTGCAAAAGATTACCATGACCTATGGCACCGATGATGCCGTGCCCCAGGCGTGGGTTGATGATCGCCAGGTGCCAGTTGAGGAGCTGGCAAAGAACGATGGGCTTTCAGTCGAGGACTTTGTGAACTGGTTTTTTGGCAGTGTTCACCAGGGCAACGTATTTGAGGGCGTGGTTATTCACTTCACTGATTTTAGATACTGATGGAAACAAACGCTACAAAAAGAACGGATATTTTCCTCATTGATCCCCGAAATATCGTGGTGATGGAGGGTTTCAACGTGCGTATTGATTTTGATCTGGAGGAACTGAAAGAGCAGATCAAAGTCGCTGGAGTGCTCAACCCTATAACCGTTATCCCTTTCAAGGATGAGGAGGGTAAAGAGAAATACAAGCTGGTGGATGGTGAAAGGCGTTACCGTGCAACCATGCTGGCTATAGAGGAGGGTGCAAACATCCCCTTTATCAAGGCTCTCAAAGCCCCGAAAGATAGCACCACCGAGCAACTGTATATAGAGCAGATGATGCGTAACGAGGGCAAGCGTTTCTCCGAGTATGAATGTGCGATCATGTTTCGCAGATTCAAGGAGGAGTTTGGCTACACCCAGGTACAGATCGCTGATAAGTTTAAGAAATCGCCAGCGTTTGTGAGCAAATGCCTCTCTTTGCTGGATCTCCCCAAATACCTCCAGGATCAGATCATATCTGGCTCCCTCTCCGTCAAGGCAGCAAGGGAGATCGGCAACAGCTATGAAACCCCTGGTGCCCAGGTGAGGGCTGCAAAACGAGCCGTTGCTGAAGCCCAGGAGCAAGGAAAGCCCACCGCCACTAACAAGGAGGTAAGCGGATCCCTCAAAGATATGAAAGAGGCTAAGGCGATCTCCGAGGCTCTGAGAAAAGTATGGGCTTATATGGATGGAGAGAACCTGGTGGATATTGACCGCCTGGCAACTCTCCTGGATCAGAAAGGAAGCCTCCGCAAAGCGATGAGGGAGTATAAGAAAGGGGGTGCGGAATGAGCAGAGATTATGATGGGGTGATCAATATCCCCCAGTGGATGATAGATGCCACTCCGATGCCCAGGCTCCCCAGAAAGCAGAAAAAGCGGATCATTAAGACCGCTGGGAGAGAGAACTACAGAGCGATCCTCCAGCACATGAGAAAGGTTTATGCCATGTTTGGCTATCGTAAATTCAACATAAAAGAGATTAAATGAAAGCGTTATTCTTTGACCTGGAAACCACTGGCACATATCCAGGAAAGCATGGGATCCACCAGATGAGCGGAATGATCGTGATAGATGGTGAGATCAAAGAAACATTCGACTACAAGGTAAGACCCAATCCGAAAGCGGAGATCCTGGATGAGGCTCTGGCTGTGGCTGGAGTAACCAGGGAGCAAATCCTGGCATACCCTCCGATGGAGGAAATCTATCACCAGTTTATAGATACGCTGGCTAAGTATGTGGATCGCTACAACAAAAAGGATAAGTTTTTCCTGGCTGGCTACAACAACGCCAGTTTCGATAACCAGTTTCTCCGTGGCTGGTTTCTCCAGAATGGCGATCAATACTTTGGCTCCTGGTTTTGGAGCAACAGCATTGATGTGATGGTGCTGGCAACTCCCTATCTGGCTGCCAGACGCACGGAAATGAAAGACTTTAAGCAGGGCACCGTGGCTAAGACCCTGGGGATCCAGGTGGATGATACCAAGCTCCATGATGCTCTCTATGACATAGAGATCTGCAAGGCGATCTACGACATTGTTTCACCCTATAAAATATAAGTTCATGGAAACAGAGAACCAGGCACCCACTGTTGATGTGGCTGTAGAGAAAGTGCCCCAAAAGGTTGTTTATCCTCCTTACTGGGCAAAGAGAAAAAAGAACCTCAAAAAGGAGTTTATCCAGAGGCTCCAGGAATCGGCTAACAGTGACGTGATCGCCACTGATGAATACGGAGAGTACCGTTTGGGCACATTCCTCCATAAGGCTGCCATTGTGACAGTTGCGAGGGATAACGGACTATGGAGCCTCCATATAATGAGCCAGGAGTTTGTTAGCTCAATCCTGGTGGAGGAGATCCGATATAAGTATCTCCCCGATGATCTTCTGATGGCTCAACTCTATGGCACCAGGAGCGAGGCAACCCAGCTCAAAGGCGTGGTGCTCTATGAGATCCCCAAAAATACCGAGGAGAAATGATCTATATCGGTATTGATACTGGTACTAACACTGGGATTGCTGTGTGGGATAACCGCCAGCGATCCTTTGTTAGTGTCGGTTGTATGATGATCCACCAGGCAATGAGGATGGTGGAGGAGTATCAGCAGAAAGCTCTGGAGGCTGGCACCAGGTGTATTGTGAGGGTTGAGGATCCGAGGCAGAGAACCTGGTATGAGAACATGACCAGAGAGGCGGAGAGGAAAAAACTGCAAGGCGTTGGATCGGTCAAACGTGATGCTTCTATCTGGGAGAATTACCTTACTGATCTGGGTGTGGAGTTTGAAATGGTGGCACCGAAACGGAATGTTACCAAGCTCTCCCAGGAGCGTTTCAAGGTGATCACTGGATGGCAAAATCGGACAAATGAGCATGGGAGGGATGCTGCCATGTTAGTTTTCGGATTTTGAGGTAATTTTTTGGCTCAAATATGCGTCTGGTGAACACATTATTTTGTATCTTTGCAACATTAACCGAGTAAATTTCTCACAATGGCACTTATCATTTGCATATCGGTGTTTGTACTGATCCTGGTTTTCCTTTTTATCTATGGCGGATTGAGGGAAACCCTGGGGGAGTTTCTGATCAAGATCCTCCCCGAAAACCATTCCAAAAGGGGAGATAAGATTGAAATTTTCCTCAATGGAAAGCACAACCGAATAGCGACTATCTCCAGGATCTCTGATGGTAAGATCGTTATTTTCGGCACTCTCCCTTTGCCTCTGGACTACAGAGGGAGGTTTTATGGGATCGGAGTGGATCAGAACGATGGCAGCCGTCTGGTTTACCTGGGGAATAGGAAACATTACCGTTTTGTTCGCCTGGCGGAGATCATTCGGAAAGCCTTTGCTGTAATGGATGAAATTGAGAATTTGCCGACTGATCCAGGTGATGAGGTAGAGGAGATAACCGAAAGCCAGGAAAGCGAGGTGGGCGATGACTTGTGAACCTCTGAAATGGCGGAGCGTTACTGATCTCCACAATCTGCCAGAAAACCCCAGGAGCATATCCCCAAAGGGGATGAAACGCCTGGTGGAATCTATAAAGATCAACGGTTTCTATGAGCATAGACCTCTGGCGATCGTTGAGCGTGATGGGCTTTTGGTTGTACTGGATGGCAACCAAAGGCTCAAAGCTGCAAAAAAGCTCCGTCTGAAAGAGGTGCCAACAGTGCTCTACATTGACACTACTCCAGAGGATGAAAGGGAAATAATCCTCCGAGGCAATATCAACAACGGAGAGTGGGATCAGAATATCCTCAAAACGGAGGATATTTTCCAGGGCATAGATTATGATGCTATTGGGCTGGTGCTCCCCGATCTGTCTGTAGGTGATGGGGAGGAGAAACCGAAAAAGGCAAAAAAGAAAGCCCAGGATCCAGAGGATGATCACCTGGATCAAGGCAGTGAGGATCCAGATGGCGATGATGAGGGAGAGGATCCAGAGGATGAGGAGGCTGATGAGAAAGAGGCTTTCTATCGCTCCATGTTTAAGGATGTTCTTTATCCGAGTGATAACATCTATGAGATCCCTACATTGTTGCTGGAGGAGCAAGCTGGGCACCTGGAGCTGCCTTTATCGCCCTGGGGAGCAAACAGCCGATTAAGAAAGGATGTCACAACGTATCATTTTTATGTGGATGATTACCGTTTTGAGGCTCTTTTCAAGGATCCGATCAAGTTGCTCACAAGTGGTTGCAAAGCGGTGGTAGAGCCTAATTGTAGCTGCCACGATCAAACCCCTATCGCCTGGGGTATTCAGTTGATCTATAAGAAACGCTGGCTGTGCCGATACCTCCAGGAGTGCGGAATCAAGGTGTATGCAGATCTCAATGTTTCCCACAAATTCATTGAATACAATAAAATGGGGATTCCCAAAGGATATAATGCTTTCGCAACCCGTGGGCTGGATGGGTGGATGGAGAGCCTTAAATCCGATCTCCAGGTAGCCCAGGAAATTTCTGGATTGGAACACCCCAACCTCTTAGTGTATGGCGGTGGTGATGAGATCCAGGCGTTTTGTAGGGAACATGGGCTGCTATATGTAACCGATTTTATAAACGCTAAAAAGCAATAACATGGGTAGAAATTCTGGCGGAGTGGTGAATATCTCTGGCGGTGGTGGTAATGCTGGCATTGTCGCTAAAGCTGTGAAAAATTCACGCTCCATATCAACCATTAAGGATAGATCTGTGGCAAAAGAACTGCAACAAGGCATTTCTCGCTTTCATGCCGTTTTGGGTGTGAGGGAGAGGAGTGTGAGGATTGCTGATCTATCTGGCATGAACGCTCTGGGTGTAACCTATATCGGAGGGGAGGGCAAAAGTGCTGGCATCCTCCTTAATGAGAAATTCTTTGATCGCAAACGAAAGGCGATCATTACCGATGTGAGAAAGAAACACTACGATACTGGTTTCAAAAACCGAACCAATGCACCTCTCCAGCACACGATCACACATGAGCTGGCACACGCAACCTGGAATGCCTCAATGACCTCCGCCAATGCCAGGGGTGCAAAGAAAGAGATCACCCAGCTTTATCACCGATGGCTGGGAGATAAAAAGAAAAAAGGATATGGCTCCTATGGTGCCACAAATGTTAGTGAGTTCTGGTCGGAGGCTATCACCAAAGCGGTGCATGGCAAGGCAGACCGTTACACTAAAAGAGTGATCAACATAGCGAGAAAGTATAAACTATAATTGTTAAATTTACAAAGTTATTCAAGAAAGTAAGTGATATGAAAAAGATCGAACTATCTGCTGATGAGATCCAGGTGATCAAAGAGCAACTCAACGGAGAGTTTGGGGCATTCACCGCAACCCCCAGACAGCAACAGTTAATCATGGGTGTAACCGACAAGGCTCTGGCTCTGGCTGATGAGCTTAACGCTTATGATGATGTAGGCGAGGATCTGATCCAATGGTACTATGATAAGTACCTGGAGCAAGAGAACGCTAACGCCCAGTGATCGTTCACCAGGTTAAGAAAAAATCGGGCGGTACTTTCACCGTCTGATTTTTTCTTACCTACAAAGTGTGTTTGACAAACACGTTACTACGGAGATACAACGAAAGATGGCAAAGAAATTATTTCAACCAGGAAATAAAATTGGCAACCGTTTTTCCTCCGACAATCAACCAGAGAATCGGAGGAAACCAAAGATCTTTACCGTGCTGAAAAGGAAATACGGCATAGATCTGGGGGCTAATGGCGATTTCTCCCAGGGGCAGATCCAGGATCTACTCCAGGCGTTGCTCTGCGTGGATATTCGCCAAGCCACTGCCCTAAGCGTTGAACTGAACCAGGATCTCCAGGAGATAGTAAAAAAGATCAAGAATGGGGAGCCGATCCCAAAGCTGAAAAAGGATGAGGTGATAAGCCAGGTGTTTATTGTGCTCTCCCAGGCGATAAGCCGTGAATCAGCAAAGGGGGAAAGCTCAACTATCCGCTGGATAATTGAGTATCTGTTTGGCAAAGCAACCCAGCCGATCGAGAGTGAAATTAACGCCCAGGTAACAAGCAATGATGTGGATCTATCGGCTCTCACTGTAGAGGAGCTGATGCAATACAACGTGCTTCTGGAAAAGATCAAGGCTGGAAAGGATGGCAAATAAAACGGTATCAGTGCCGATGGCACTTGCAGTCAAGATGGAATTGTGGAGGCGTGGCTGCTTCGATTTCATCACAACCAGGGATGGCAAAAAGCATGAAAAGCAATCCCTGGCTCTCCAGATATTGACAGATGAGGATCATGTGGAGATATTGTATGGAGGTGCTGCTGGTGGTGCTAAATCGTGGACTGGTGCCGTTTGGCTGCTTTTTATGTGCCTTTGCTATGCTGGTACTAAATGGTTTGTTGGTCGTGCTGAACTAAAGAGGATCACCCAATCAACTTATATCACGTTCAAGCGAGTTGCAAAGATGTATGGGGTGCCAGATGATCTCTGGAAATACAATGGGCAACTCAACTACATAGAGTTTTGGAATGGCTCCAGGATTGATTTCCTGGATCTCAAATATATTCCCAGCGATCCTCTATATGAGCGTTATGGCTCCATTGAGTTTACTGGTGGCTGGATTGAGGAGGGCGGAGAGGTTAATTTCGGTGCTTATGATACCCTTAAAACTCGTGTAGGTCGCTGCCTCAATGCGGAGCTGGGATTGAAACGAAAGCTCTTTATCACTTGCAACCCCAAAAAGAACTGGATGTATGATACTTTCTACAAGCCCTGGAAAACTGGTGTGCTCCTGGAGTATCGGTTCTACATTGCGTGTCTGGTGCAAGAGAATCCGTTTATTGATCCAGACTACATAGAGGGTTTGAGATCCACCGCTGATAAGGTCAAGTTTGAGCGATTGTTTAAGGGCAACTGGGATTATGATGATAACCCCAATGCCCTCTGCTCCTATGATGCTATATGTGCCATATTCGGCAATAAGATCGCTCTACGTAATGGCAAATATTATATCACTGGTGATATTGCACGTTTCGGAGCGGACTATGCGAGGCTGGCTGTGTGGGATGGCTGGTGCATTGTGGAAAAGATCAGCATGGCAACCAGCAAAACTACCGACATTCAAACCTGGATCATCAACAAACAGAAAAAGTATAGGATCCCCAACTATCGCTGTATTGTGGATGAGGATGGCGTTGGTGGTGGCGTGGTCGATAACTGCGAGATCCAGGGCTTTGTGAACAACTCTGTTGCTCTGGCTGGAGAGAATTACAGAAACCTCCAGGCTCAATGTGGCTACAAGCTGGCGGAGCATATTAACGCCAATGAGGTAGGCATGGAGGAGGATATTGTGAGCCAGGCGGAGAGAGAGGAGATCGTGCGTGAGCTGGAACAACTGCAAACGTGGAAAGGTGATAGCGATGGCAAGCTCCAGCTAAAGCCGAAAGAGGAAATCAAAGTTGATATAGGGCACTCCCCAGACTGGAGGGATCTCTTTCTGATGAGATCCTGGTTTGACTACAACGAGGTGGAGATCCCCGATAACATAGAGCAAATATTAGGTTTAACGTAACAAACAACTAAGTATGGGTTTAATCAACGCAATTCAAAACGAGATCAAGGCTGCTGTGGGCTATCAACAGTCATTCTCCGAGCTGCTGGCATCTAAGGATGTAACCAGGGCACTCTCCATGATGCGTGATCGCTCTGAATCTGCTGCCAAATACCGCAAGGAGTATGAGGTAAGCACTCATAAGGTGATGGATCGCCAGGATCGTGCCGTGTACGACAAAAAGGGCAATTTCCTCCGCTGGAGTAAGCGGAACAAAATTCCTATCCCCTACCAGATATTCATCAACGAGATCTCCCTGGTGTTCCTCTATGGCAGACCTCCCAAGTGGAGCCAGGGATCGGAGGGCACTGATGAGGCATTTGCCAACTTTATCAACCTCCAGAATGAGATCCGTTTCAATGCTGTGATAAGGGAGGCGAAACGTGCTGCTGGAGCGGAGGGAGTTTCTGCGATCCTCTATCATTGCTACAAGGATGATGAGGGGAAACCCAAACTCCTCCTCAATCTCCTTTCCTACAAGGATGGAGATACGATCTACACCGTCAAAGATCAATACAAGCGTTTGACTTCCTTTGCCTGGGGCTACTACCTTACCGAGGCTGGCAATCGCACGGTGTATCATGTGGATATTTACACCGCTGATACTATCTATCGTGCCAGGCGTGAAAGCGTGGGCTGGGAGGTTCTGGTTATGCGTAACCCAGTTGGCAAAATCCCAGTGCTGCTCTTTGAGCAAAAGCCAGAGCACTCCGATGTTCAACCTCTGATAGAAAAAGTTGAGGATAGTGAGAGCACCGAGGCTGATGTGATTGATCGCTTTGCCAACCCTGCTATGGTGGCAACAGCGGAGATCCTTAATTCTCTGCCTAAATCGGAGGATGAGGCTAAACTATATATCCTCAAAAACGGTGGTGATGTACGTTACCTTACCTGGGATCAAGCCAGTGAGAGCAAGCGCAACCAGTTTGAACGCCTGGATAAACATATCCTCTCCAAGTCGTTCACTCCTAACATTGACTTCGACAACATGAAAAGCCTGGGCAATCTATCGGCTAAGGCTATCCGCAAGGTCATGCTGCTTGCAGTCATAAAGGCAGAGCGACACAAGGAGAAACACGATGAGTACATGAGCCGTCACGCCTCCATTATGAAAGCGATCCTGGGCAATGTGCTGGACTATCGCAACAAGGCTCAATATGATGCCCTGGTGCTCCGCCATGAGTTCCAGGAGCCGTTTGGCGATGATGTAAGTGAAATGCTGGCTGATCTCTCCAAGCAGTACAATGATGGAGCGTTGAGCCGTGAAACCTATATTGAAATGTCCTATCTGGTTAAGGATGCCCAAGCCGAACTGGAGCGTATCAAGCAAGAGGAGGCAGAGCGTATGGCTCAACAACTGGAGCAGCAGACAGCCCTTAATAAGATGGATGCTTTTGGGGAGGCTGAATGATGGAACTGAAAACGAAATTCAATCCAGGCGATGAGGTCTGGGCTATGCACCAGAATAAGCCCAGAAAGTTTCGGATCTCCACCATTGAGATCTATCTGTATGCACCAGGTACCCCGATGGTACGGAGGCACCAGGAGATCTATGTAGAGGCGGTCAATGATCCCAACAAACGTAATAACCCCCAGCACCTCCGATATGGAGCCGATGAGTGCTTTGCCACTATGGAGGATCTGAAAAACCACCTATTCAATGTATGAAACAGATCCGTTACATGGTGCTCGACACTGAAACTGATCTCCTGGTGGATGATTGCACCAGCCAGGATGATGCCATTGAAAGGGCTGGAGATCTCAACCGATCTGTAGCCCCTCTGGAGGTGATAGAGGATGGGGTATATGAATACTCCGATCCAGAGCCACGATATAAGCCAGTAAAAGTGATAATCAAAGAATTGGAATAGCGACAATGGAAATAAATACCAAATACAAAGTTGGTGATGAGGTTTGGATCATGCGTGATAATAAGCCTACGAAAATAGAGATCTCCAACATAACGGTTGAGGTTGTGGGCTTAACAATGCAAGGATCCATTTTCCTCACTGGAAAGTATAACACCAGGATCTATTACACCGAGATCCAGAGAAAGGAGTATCGTAATTCAATGGATAAGGATCCAGAGTATTCATATACCGAGGCGCAATGCTATCCTACGAAACGTGCCCTCCTGGAGAGCTTCATGGGAGGGGAGGATGAGTAATGGCAACGAAGAAACCAGCCCCTAAGCCCCAGTACACTTGCAAAGACTGCAAGCACTCAACCGACTGGCACGAAAAGGGAGCCGATGGCTCCATGATCTTTTGTCGCTGCCAGTTCCACCAGTATTGCAAATTTCTCAACCACGATTATTGCGATCATTTTCTAAAGCGATGAACATAGCAACCAAATATGATGTAGGGCAAATTGTCTGGATCATGTTCAACAATGAGCCAGAAACCTGGGAGGTAACAAAGATCCACCTGGGGGATATTGCACACCCCAGCACCAGCCCAATGATCACCTATGATCTGACGCACCACGGATTGAATCATTGTGGTAGTGTTCACTCAATTTCTGGTGTAATGGAGCATAAGATCCACGCCACAAAGAGGGATCTGTTAAACTCTTTCCTAACAGATAAAGACTGATGCCGAAATTGGATTTTGACCAGATGCAAAAGCAGCTATTCAAACGCACGGAGGGATATGCTGCCAAAGTTCGCACGATCTACCAGGGAGCACTCTTTAAGATCATTAACCTGGTGAAAGATGTGGAGCTGGAGGAGGGAAAGCCTTTCTCCTTTTCGGAGTATGGGTTGAGCGATGATGTTACACCGATATTCCGCTCAATGTATAGCGAAACATACCAGGCGATCCGTGGAGGGATCGGTAAGGAATGGCTGATGGCGAATGAGAATAATGATACCCTGGTTAAATCCATTTTCGGAGCAAGCTCAATAGAGGATCACCACTTTGCCAGGTTTTTTATGCGCAACATGGAGGCTATGGATGCTTTCTTTGCCAGGAAAACTGGAGAGGAGGGGCTGGATCTATCCCAGAAAGTCTGGAAATACACTGGGATGTATAAGAGCGAGCTGGAAATGAGCCTGGATCTGGCTATCGGAGAGGGCACCCCAGCAAACCAGTTGGCTTCTAAGATCAAACAATACCTCAATGATCCAGACCGCTTTTATAGGAGGTTCCGTATCAAGATCGGAGAAAAGGATGATGGCTCCCCGATCTGGGGCTACAAATGGAAACGGAGGGTGTTTGACAGTGAGAGCGGAGGCTACAAGTGGATAGATGATAACCCGAAAAACTATCACCCTGGGAGGGGCGTTTATCGCTCCTCTGCCAGGAATGCCCAGAGGTTAGCCAGAACTGAAACCAACATTGCATATCGCACCGCTGATTACACCAGATGGCAACAGCTCCCCTTTGTGATTGGTGTTGAGATCAAGTTGAGCAACAATCACCCAGAACCAGATATTTGCAATGATCTGAAAGGGATCTATCCCAAAGATTTCAAATGGACTGGCTGGCACCCTAATTGCCGTTGCTACATGGTTCCAGTTCTGGCTGGCAAAGAGGATGTGAGCAACATGGTTGATAATATCCTGGATGGAGAGGATCCTGGCACCGTTCACCCTGGGGGATCCGTGGATGAAATGCCAGATCAATTCCAGGACTGGATCAAGGCAAACGAGGAGCGTTACAAGCAAGCGGAGCAAAATGGCACACTGCCATATTTCATCCGTGATAACAAAAAGAGCGTTGAGCAAATTCTAAAGCCTCTCACGCCAGAGGAGAAGCACCACCAGGAGTTAGTAGCCAAGTATGGAGAAAGTGCCGTACAGAGCCTCTATGATGCCTACAAAGCGTTTATAGATAAAATCTCCGTAGGTGATCTGGACTACCAGATTAAGAAGCTCAAATTTGAGGCTCAATGGGTGGCTGATAAAAACAAGTTCCCCACCTCTCCAGAAATGGTTAAGATGCTCAATAACCAACTGGCAAAGGTGGAGGCTCAAAAGGAGTTTCAGTTAGCGGTTTCCGATGCCCAAACGGTTCTGAATTTCAAGAGCAAGAGTAACCCCCTCAAAGAGATCCAGGCGGAGCTGGCTGATGCCATAAGCCGTGGAGCGACTGCAACCGAGATCCGAGCGATCACAGCCAGAGGCACCGCAAAGATCCAGAGCATTGAAAAGGCAAGGCTGGCGAAACTGGCTAAGACCGCTGGAGGGGATGGCTCTGTAATTGATCTCTATGCCACGGAGGAGGAAAAGCTGGAGCTGGCAAGGCTCCTGGATAGCTACAACTCCGAAATGGCGATCCATGAGAGCCAATGGGCTTCCAGCGTGAATTATGCCTACATGAGGCTGGCGGAGTATAGAAAATCCCTGGCGTTGAAATACCAGGGCAAGCAAGGGCGGTTAGTCAAGCTCAATGGGGAAACCGTTGAGAGTGCCCAGCAAGCCCTGGATGAGTACCTGGAGGCTCCGATCAACACCAGTGCCAACACTCCAGTAAGAGGGCGATTCCAGACAACCTCCCACTGCCAGGAGAAAGGGCAAATCTCCTCCTTTGCCAAACAGACTGGTATTAGTGAGGATGAGCTGGGTTTGATCAATCGCTACAGCTATGGATCCAAGTGGATCAACCTCTATAGTTATGGGGTTACGGATCCCTATCATGGTTGTGTGTTCGATTATGGAGGGTTATGCCAGAAGTATATCCCAGCAACAAACTCCGTGCTGGAAAAGATGCCACGATATGAGGGCACCGTTTTCTCTGGGATCTCCTTTGACGGTGCAACCCTCTCCAAGTATATCACCGAAATGCAGAGCTGCCTTTCTGGTGGTGTGCCATACGTCAATAAGGCTCTGATGAGTTCTACCACCAACATTAACAAAACCACGATCTTTGGCGATAATGTCATGCTGGTGATCAAGAGTAAGAAAGGGGCGGATATTAAGGCGATCTCCCACTATCCCAGTGAGGATGAAATTGTGTTTAGGGCTGGCTCCAGATTCAAGGTGCTCAAAGTTTACCAGGAAACAGAGAAAAAGTTTGGTTTCGGTAATGGTTGGGTTATAGAGCTGGAGGAACTATAAAAAGAACGGATCCAAACTGCCTTTGCAATCTGGATCCGTTGTTGTGTTTGCCTGGTACATGGTTAGCGTTTGCCAGTTTCAAAAACCTTTTCCCAGTCGGTTGTATCTCCGTAAGGGTTGGGGGCTTTACCAGGTAAATAGTCCTGGATGAAACCCTCTTTCCATTGCTTGTAAGCCTCTGCCAGGGGCGTTGAGGTGTCGCAACTATCCAGGAAAGAGAAATGGAAATCACGCTCATAATCCCAGAGAGAGGCTGCCAGGGGCATATCCTCATTGCCGATGTAGGGGTTTTGATTCTCCCCCTTATACCAGCGGTAGTTTGAATAATCCTCCGTGATGCCAGAGAAAAATCCCTCTTTGTTCCAATCTGTTGCCATATCAAATATAAGCTATTATGTCTATGCCTTTGAGGATGTAAACACAGCCCTCATGCTGTTGCCAGTGGTATCTGTTTTGGCGGTCGGTTTCTCTGTTGAGATCATCAACCAGGGTTTTCACCGCTTTAATCTTTTCCTCCAGGAATATCCTGGCGATCACCTCTGGAGGAATGGTAAACGTGATTTTCATTTGATCACACTTTCATAGAAACGCTCAATCACGTTTCGCATATCTCTGGGGAGCCTGGATAATGTAGGGATCCTCAATCCGTCTGGGATGTGCCAGAGGGTTTCCGCTATGGATCCAACTATGGCTCCGTTGGTGTCGCTATCACCTCCAATCGCTATGGCTTTGCGTATAGCATCCTCAAAAGATCTGGAGGCGGATAACACCTGGAAACAAATTGGGAGGGTGCCCTGGCACGTTTCATCAAATGTGCCGATCACTGGATCATGGCTCTCCCAGTCTGGATAATACTTTGTGGCTATATCCAAAACCCCTTTCAGATCCGCTCCGTGTCTGCCAGCCCAGATCATGTGAGCGGTGCATACGGCTCCTTTGATCCCCTCTGGGTGGTTGTGGGTTACGCTTGCAGTCTTTTCAGCCTCCTGGAGCACCTGGGAAAGATCCTCAAAAGCCCAGGCGATAGGGCTAACCCTCATGGCAGATCCATTGCCGAAACTGTTGTAAGGCTCTGGGTGCTCTGACTGGATCCACTGGGCAAACCTACCACCATAACCGCCTTTGGGATTGGGGTACTTTCGGCACCAACGTAACAGATTAGCCATATAGCACGGATCCCCCTCTTTCCTGGTGATCCGTCTGTTGATTGCATCCGCTATTGCTATGGTGCAAATGGTATCATCCGTGAAAGTGCTCTCTGGCGATAGCCAGTAGAAATAGTAATTGTGGGTGTTGTTAAACTCGTATGGTGATCCCACAATATCACCTATTATCGCTCCTATCATTGTAGTAGTTTTGATTTATGAAACGCTCCAGTTTGATCCGTGCATATTTGGCTTTGCGATAGATCCTTTTGTGATACCATTTTGTGAGCCAGGAGGCTTTGAGATACTTACCGTATTTATGGCTCTCAATGATCAATGATTCAGTAAGGCTATTGACCAGGATTGTTTTCGCTCCCTGGATAGCGGTTTTGCAAAGTTCATCGGATGCTTTCCTAAGCTGCTCCATTTGACCAACCAGGGAATTTCCCATCTGCTTTGCCAGCAACTCCGCCTCCGCCTCTGTCAATCCGTCAAATTTATCACTTTCCATTGGAGCCTCCTTTCTTTATGCCTCTGTTGGTTTCTTTAGAGGATAACACGCCCTTTCGGATCGTGGCACGTCTGCCAGTGTATTCTCCATTGTTGAGGGTGCTCCAGAGGCTTTCCCTGGCGATCCCTACCACCTCCAGGGGGAGCACATCATATATGGCTGCCACGCTGCCAAAATAGAAATGTCGCTCTCCCTGGTATGGCTCATGGAGTTCAACGTGGATAACTTTTCTCTGCTGTTTCATTGTATATGTGTTTATTAAACGCAAAATTAGTAATTATATTTAATATAACAAAGATTTACGCCGTTTTATTTGGGGATCGCCTTATTTTTCATTCTGGAGATCGGAGTTATACTTTTCAATGCTGGTTAGGCGTTGCCGAATAAACCAGAATAGATCACACTCTTTCCAGTGCTTTGATACGATCCAGCGGAATGTTGGCACCGTTAGCCAGGTGGGATCTGGGGCTGCCTCCTCAAAGGTGAAAACAGCATAATGATCCGCCCAGAGGATCCGCCATATTGCCAATAGCTTATTCATTGTTTACCTATTGCTCGTTTAACATCCTCTCTTTTTGTATATTCTTTCTGACGCTCTCTGCATTCAGCAACATCATTAAGAAACTCATCGCTCATTGGAATATCGTATTCCAGGCATTCCTCATATATGATCAGATCCTCATGGCAGTTTGAGCAAACGCCATTATACATTTTGCATCCGCAATCTGGACAATAACTCATATCAATTTTAGTGGTTTTTGAAAATGTTGAAATCAATGCCTACAAACTTATCGGCTGGCAGATCCGAGCGGTCGATCTCCAGGAGATTAATGAGGCTTTCTTTGAGATAGTATCTGCCAGGAGCCTCTTTCAGTAGAGCCAGGAGGAAATCCGCCTCCGATCTCTCCTGGCTGTTGTATCTCTTACCGCTCATAAGACCTATTTTATAGAGATCACAAAACTCCAGGGAGAGATTGATCATTGAGAACGCACTGGGGAAATCCACAACTGGCTCAATGCTGGCAAACGTCTTAAAGCCCATGTCGTGCAGTCGTTTCATGGCATGGATCCTCTCAATGTTTGGGGAGGCTCCTGGCTCCAGATCATCATGCCCAGTGAGAGTGAAACCCCAAGCGATCATACCAGGGAGGAGTTTCAACGCTTTCATTGAGGGGTGATCCAGGAAATCAGCTCTCTTTGTTAGGATCTGGCTGGGAATGCCTCTGGAGAGGGCTAAAAAGATCGCCTCCATTGTGAGATCCCTGGTGTCTGCCAGCATCGGATCACTGGTGAACGTAAAGAATAGCCCAGAGGCTTGCAGAGCCTCCAGGTTGGCATCTATTTCCCTGGTGAATACCTCCAGGGCGTGATCCCTATCCTTGAAACACTTTTTGAGCTGGGCTTTGTCGCTCCATACCTTTGCCAGGAAACCCTTTTTGCAATAGCAATACTGGCAATCATTGGAGCATCCAGTAAAGAAATTGCAAGCCCAGGCAGCGTATTCTCCAGCTTTTCCGCTGGGGTTATAGATCGCTTTGCCGTTAAAATTCTTAATCATCTGTTTCATCTGGCATCGGTGTTTCTGGTGGTAAGGTGTAAAACAACTCTCCAGGATCGGTGGTAACGTAGATCGGAGAGATTGAGGCTCCTCCAGTAAGGAGGGAGATCCAGACCTCTCCAGTTTCGGCTACTCGCTTTTTCTCCTCCTCCGAAAGCTGGAAACACATCACTACATAGCCATCGGAGGTTATGAGTGCTGGGAGGGGCTTGTATTCTGGCTGATCGGCTCCGAATACAGCGTTTACTTGTGGGAATTTCTTTGGTTCCATATTTTATGGTTTTACTTGTTTGAAACATACATATTTGCCATCGGATCTGGTGGTACCAGAGCAATTCATCTGGTAGCATGGCAGAGGGTAATGAGGGGAGAAATAGCACTGATCGCAATGCCCCTCTATCACTTGTACCTGGATCCCTTTGGGCTGGAGCGTGATTATTTGCCCCAGTCCAAACTCTACATTGTTACTCATCTGGATCTTTTATTACTATTACTAAATCGCTCCCATCTGGCATCCGAAAAGCCTTATTAAAGAGTTTCTGGCACCTTTTGGGAGGGTTGATATAGGAGTGGTGCATTTCATTGAACATGGTGCAATGCCCTTTCCCTGGATTGTGGTAGCGATAGGTTGATCCGCTGTTAAACCAGGGGCATGATCCACAGCTCCCTGGTTTATCATAGAAGATCGTGCCGTTAATGGTGATCATTTCATCTCCTCACTCTTACAGAGCACTACATCACCATCAATCCAATCCCAGTGGAATATGGCTCGGTTGAACAGTGCCAGCTCGGTTGCAGTCTGATTGGTGGGATAGTGATCTTTCCCATCCTCATTGATCACCAGGATCTCATCCTCCTGGTTGTGGAGTTGTATCACCTGGATATATCCATCCACATACTTTTGAAGTTCCTCCAGGGAGAAATCCGTGCCGTTCTGGGGCTGAATCTCTGTCTGGGTTCCGTCTGCTTTAATCAGTGTTGCCATTTTGGAGTTTATTATTTGTTTCGTGTATGTTGCCGATCACACGGAGGCGATCAAAGGGAGGTAAAGCGATAAACGTATAGCCATCCCAGGCGCAAAAAGTACATTCATTCTCATTCCAGCGGATCTCAAAGGGATCACCGATCTCCAACTTTCCATCCTGGGTTATGTGCTCATACCTGGCAATATCTCCCTCAAAGATCATCCGATTTGTTTTGTCGTTTCTGCCTATGTATTGCCCAACGGTGCCAGGATCCACGCTCAAAGATCCTCCTTTGTCGGTTCTGATATAAGGCTCTCCCTGGCAGTGCCAGAGATCGCCAATATACCAGGCATTCCCATAGGGGAAATGCTTTAGCCCTCTGAAAAAGATCTGCCTCATTTGGCACCTCCTTTCTCAACGAAGTTGTTGCACTTGCTTTTCTTATTCTGGAGCTGCTTACTGCTCCAGGTACAGAATACACCCACACCAGAGGCGTTTCTAACGCCATACTTGCATGAGAGGCAAATGGAGGGTGCTGCTGCCTCTTTTCTGGCTCTGTGAACGCCTTGCACATAGCCACGCTCCACACGCCTAACATCATCGTATTTCGCCTGGGCTGCTGTCTTAATAACCCTGGTGGGGCTGTCAAGAAACTGGATCTCCACTCCGCTCTCTTTGGCAGTTTCGGAGATCACCTTTCTGATCGCATCTTTGAGTATTCCCATTGTCGGTGTTGCATTGTGGAGGGGATTGCTCCCCTCCTGGTTGTTATTTATGGTTGATTAAGTATATTGCAGATAGGGCTGCTTTGTAGGTATCTACCTGGAGGATGTTGAAAAACTTGTAAGCCTCCATCGGCTCCAGTACGATCTTTTCACCAAATCCATTCCAGGTTGTGTTCCCTTTGGTTGCCTCTGCTGCCTCCTGGGTGTCGTAGAGCACGGCAATTCTGCTGGCTGGAGTTACATCCGCTCCCTGGTAGCCGTTGCCCTCTCCGCAATAACAATAGAGTTTATCTGGGGTTGTGTTCGCTCCAGCATAGCCAGCGGAAACCCATTTTTCGCAATTCTCAATAGCGAGTTTGCCATATCGCTTAGAGCCACTGATCAGCTCATTGATCAGCTCCATCTGCTTTACGGTGGGGAGCATGATCTGGATCCGATCCTCTGGCACTCCCAGGAGCGTAAATACACGCTCATTCTCGCTGTTGTAGTAGTCAATCTCATACTCTACCTCAAACGTGCATAGGTTACAATCCCAGCCACGAACAATGCCAGTGCATTTGATCTCTCCGCTTTTGGTGGTAACGGTTACTATTTCGCCACGCTTAAACTTGCTTTCAACCATGATCTGCTTTCTTTTTGTGGGGAGGGTTGCCCCTCCCCTGGTTAATTTTTAGAACTGATAGAGGTAATTAACTTTGCCGTTGTAGAGGTACTTTCTGCCTCCCTTTTGTCTGGTTTCGGGATCTCTGATCTCGGTGGCTCCGTGGGTTTTGAAAAACTCCAGGTATTTTGATGCCGTTGTGAGGTTGTTGGTTTTGATGATCGTATCGGCTTTAACGATCTCCTCTGATCTCTCCACGCTGCTGTTGTATTCTTTGGGAGCATCCTTGAAACCGAAACAGTTGGTACACCAGTGTTCGGTAACTGCTTTCAGATCCATCCCAGCCTCTTTGATCAGTTCTGTAGGATCATTGGAGAAATACAGATACTCTCCGCTGTAGTTGAATGCCCATTCGCCAGATACCAGAAAGGCGATGAATTTGCTGATCTCGGTGCGTGATCCGTAAACCACATAAACGATTTTTGTTTCCATATCTTTTCTTTTTAATCGGTGTTGCAATCGGTTTGAGTTATCTGTGTTTCTCAAACACACCGCAAAGCTAATAGGTTTTATTTAATATACCAAATGTTTTGGCAATTATTTTTATAGAATAATTTACCTGGTGAATTTAAGTGCTTGAAAAATAGTTGATTTACCTGGTTAATTTTCTGTGTTTGATGAACGCATTTAACAGAGATTTTTATTATCTTTGCAACAGATTATAAACTAAGTATCACCAACAATGAACAAAGCACTCTACACTAAGGTCAAAGACCGCTGTAAGGACACTCATTTGTCGGAGAAGTACCTCAAAGAGATTACCGAAAGTATCGGTGATGTTGTAGAGGATGATTCTACCGATGAGGAGCTGATTGAAAAGACTGCAACCAAGATCGTGAACATTGCCAAATCCAGCCAGGGTGAGGCTACACGTTGGGCGCAGAATGCAAAGGAGAACGCCAACCAGGGCAAGAAAGGGGAGGGAGAATCCGAGGAGGATGATGATCCCCAGAAAGGCAAGGGTAAGGGCAAAACGGAGCATGACGATGATCCACACGCAGCGAGGATCAAGGAGCTGGAGGATGAGATCGCCCAGATGAAAGGCGAAAAGTCTAAGGCAAAAAGATCCTCCGATATTGCAAGCGTAATGGAAAAGCACAAAATCCCCACCTATCTCCGCAACCGCCTGGCTAAGTCTATAGGCGATGAGGAGGATATTGAGGAGGCTGTGACTGCCATTAAGCAAGATCTCATTACAGATGGTCTGATGCCGAAAGATGGAGAGGGCGAAAAGGCAGCGAGCGATAAGCAAATAGATAGTGCTGCTGATGCGCTCCTGGAATCAATAACCGCTAAATAATCAAAAGTAAAGATGAAACGTAAGAAACATTCGTTCACTGGATCACGCCCGATCTTTACTGGATCTCCCTCTAAAGTGATTGGAGGCTTCAACCTGGATAGGAGCAATCAGAATTTCGCTGATGGCGATATTATCCCTGGTGGTGTGCTGGCGATCGCTAACGAGGAAACCAGGCTGGTTCAAGTGATCAAGACTGCAAAAGTCGCAGAAGTGGACTCCGAGGATGCCAAGCTGGTAACTCTGGAGGTCGATGAGTTTTATGCTCCTTTCTTTGCCGTTGGGGATATGATCCTCAAAGCTGGCACCGCTGCCACTGCCATTGCCAGTGTGCCCACTATCAAAAAGATAGAGGAAAAGGGCAATATCTACAAAATCACTCTGTCTGCTGCCATTACTGGGCTGACGAAAGGTGACGTGCTGGAGGAGGTGATCTCCGATGGCGAAGCCACTACTCCCAAATCCAAGTCAAGGGGTCTGGCAAACTCCGTAACCGTGGCAGACAATGAGGTTAAGGAGTTTGAAACCTCAATAGATGTTTCTGCTGACACTCTCCAGTATGCACTCTATGAGAGGCGTGTGCTGCCGATCCCTGCCAGCCAGAAAGATGATACTGGGGCTTTCCTCAAAGCCAACCCTCATGTGAAATTCACCAAATCACATTAACGGTAAACTATGAGATCAATTTACACAACTTTCAAGGGATTGCACAAAGATGGTGCTCCCCTGGATCTCCTGGCAACCTGGAGAAAAACTTTCGATAAAGCCTCTGAAAGGGAAGTGGCTCTCTTTGAGAAAACCTACTCCGATCAGTGGTGTACCTACAATGCCCCCCAGATGTCGCTCACAGCCGAGGCTATTGTGGGTAAGTATAGGTTGCGACTGATGGCAACGCTTGTGGGCGATGAATCCCCCACACCGTTGAGGCGTTCTGACGGCTTCGATATATGGACTGGAGAGATCCCCAGGGTCGGACACACATTCCCGCTTTTGGCGAGGGATTTACGAAAGATGATGGAGGTCTATGAGAACCCCAGAATCCAGGAACGTGATAAGGTAAAAGCCATTGAAAAGACTTTCCGCAACGATATGCAGAACGCATATCTGGGCTGTAAGGATGTGATGGACTTTATCCTCCTCACTGCTTTCTCCAACTGGGGCGTTTGCCAGTTCAAGCCAGAGATCAACAACCCTGGCGGTCGCTCCTATGAGGTAGATTACCAGATGGGAGAGGCTAACAAGCTGATGAGTGCTTACCTCTGGAATACTGCAAACACCGCTGCTGGAAAGGTTAATCCTATCCTCATGCTGGCGATGATCTGCTCTGATCTCCGCAATCGTGGCATTGAGCCTGGAGAGATCCTTATGAGCCAGGATCTCTACACATGGATGCGTATGGATGAAACCACACGCCTCCAGGCTCACGGAAATGATAAAAAGGCTCAGATCGTGAAAGTATCGGAGTTTGAGGCTCTGCTGGAGGAGAACCAGATCCCCAAAGTGACGGTGATCACCCGAAAGATGGGCATTGATAAGGATGGCAAACGTGGTGCTCTCCAGCCCTGGAACCCCAATTTCATTGCGATCAAGCCTGCTGGCGTTATCGGAGAGATCCAGCCAGCTATCGAAGATAGCGAGCTGATAGAGGAGGATAACGTGGATTATCTGAACGCTGGCAACGGTGTCCGTATCTCTAAGTGGCGTACTGGTGCCTCTGGCAACCAGGTTGCTGCTGAATATACGGAGGGTGCTGCCAGGCTCATTCCTCTGATCACCGAGATAGATGCTATCGTGTGTCTGCAAGTGCGTGGCTTTGAGGAAAAGACCGTGCCCAATGATGCCAATGGCGTTGCAAGGTCGTACTGGACTAAAGCCGAGTATGAGGGCAACGCTGGTTTACCCACCGCCTAAATTCTGCCAGATATGCTTAAACTGAAAGTTATATCAGACTTTAGGGATCGTGACAATGTAGAGTGCATTCACCGCAAAGGTGAAACGCTCTCATTGAGCGATCTGGATCGTGTCAATGACATGGTAGGTCGTAAACTCTGTGTGATCGTGTCCGTGGAAACCCCCACCCAGGAGGCTGCCTCCCAGCCGAAAGAAACGGTAAGTTTCCAGGGCACCAGTTATGAGATCAACGTGATCAAGGAGGCTCTGGCTGCTATCGGTGTTACCGTGGCTGCCAATGCAAAGGCTAAGGGCGTTGAAAACGCTCTCTCCAAGCTCACGGATGAGCAAACCCAGGCTCTTTCTGAAACCCTTAAAAAGGAGGAGGAGTAACCTATGGAGAATCTGACAAAGTTTGATGCTCTTATCGGAGAGTTGGAGCCATACACTCCCAGTAGGCTCACGATTATGAAAGCCCTGGCTGATGCCAACGTAACTGATCTGGATGCCCAGTACACCCAGGCAGACAAAAAGGCTATTGCCGTGGCTGCAATCAAGGTGCTCAAAAAATTGATCGTGCTATCCAGTGACAGCCTGGGTAAATCCTCCCAGGGCTACAATGTAGATAAGCTGGAGAAAAGGATCAAGGCTCTGTGTGCTGAAAACGATCTGGATGCTGATGATTTTGTCGATCTCCCCTCAATTACTGATGGCTCAAATCTCTGGTAACTATGCGGTACAACGGTAAATTTCAATTCAAGGCTCCCTCCCAGACAACCAGGGATCCCCAAACTGGGCTTTACACCAGCGAGGGAGGATCTGACTGGCTGCCAGGATGTGAGTGCCAGATTGATAACGTGGTGCCAGCAAAACACTTTATCGGAACCGATGGGCAAGAATACACCTACAATTACAACGTGTTTATTCCCAAACATTTTGACGGTGGAAAACTTGCTATCGGCACTCTGGTTAAGGTTATCGGGTTTGATGGCTTTGAGGATGAGTTTGAGATTAAGAGTATTGATCCTCTGAACCGAAAATACATTGAGCTATGGGGATAGTGCCAAAGTTCGGTAATGGCTATGTGTTTAACGAGGTTATGTTATTCCAGAAACGCCTGGAGCAAGCCACGATTTTTACTCTGAAATATCTGGGTGAAAGCCTGGCTAAGTATGCCAAAGATAACCACAACTACACCGATCAGACTGGCAACCTCACTAATTCAATCGCTTATGCGGTGGTTAAGGATAAGGATATAGTTTACTATGATGCGACAAACCAGCCTGGAGAGGGTGCGGAGGAGGCGTTAAAGCTGGCTATGAAAATAGCATCCTCTTTACCCAATACATTCTCCCTCATTATAGTAGCTGGAATGAATTATGCTGCCTATGTAGAGGCGAAAGGATATAACGTGATCCTCCCAGCGGAACTCAAAGCTAAAACCGATTTTCCTATTGCGATAAAAGAACTGATAGCCAAAGCCAAACAAAAGGCTACGGAGAAATTTGGAAACATAGCATGATAACAACCGAGGAAATAGCAATTAAGGTTTACCAGATGCTTCAAAACAGCGATCTGGCAACCATGATCTCTGGATGCGTGGACTATGAGCGAAACGATTACACCAAAGAGGATGTGATCGTGATCCCTCACACCATTGACGGAGAGGGATCAGTGCGTTTCGGTCAAATCAATGTGAATATCCATGTGCCAGATCTGACTATCAAGGTAGGGAATGGAAAATCAGTAAAGAGAACCAATACCAAACGGCTCATAGAGATCAGAGCAAAGGCTATAGGGATACTGCAAAACCACTATGAAAAGGGGATGGGCTATAACTGGAATATAGGGAGGCTCAATCCCCCGATCAAGGAACCAGATCACGATGAGCATTTTGTTTCCCTGGCTCTGGAGCTAACAGTAAGAGATAAAAAGTGTAACCAATAAAAACGTAGAAATCATGCCTATACTATCTACAATGGGTCTTAAAAAAATTTGGATCCATGAGGCTCTTTCGGATGGCTCTATGCCTCCCAACGGTGATGGATGGCTCGATCTGGGCGATGTTTACCAGGACACTTGCCAGCTCGTTGATGACGATCCCGAAATCACAGAGCACAAGTCGGAAACCTCCAACAAGCGTATCACGCTCACTGGAGAAACGCCAACAAATGTTCAACTTTCTCTGATGGATCCCGATCTGGAGCAGATGGCTCGCTACTTCGGTGGCACTATCACCAACAAGGATCAGAAGGGCAAACGCAGATGGGTACGCCCCAGGAAGCTCCCCTACAAGGAATGGGCTGTATGGCAGCAGCCAGAGGAGGGTTTGCTGATGGGATGCCCCAATGTCCGTATCATTCCCAAGTTTGAGATTACCTACTCCTCAAAGGGTATCTGCCTGGTACCTATGACGCTCAAATATCAGTCGGAGCTGATTGCGGATGAATCTTTCAGCGATCCCACCGTAACAACAGCGTAAGGATCCCCGATGAATCAACCCAGGAAAGCCTCCTATCCCACCCCAGGATGGGGGGCTTAACTTTTCGCTTATGGAGAAAGAACAACAGCAGCCAGTAGAACTCAACCGCCAGCAACGCCTGGAGGTGGAGGAGAAAGCCATTGATGCCCTCTTACAGATGGGGGTTAAATTCAGTGTGCCATTGAAAATTTACCCAGTGAAGCCTCCCAGGATCATTCGCTGGTGGAATAAGAAATTCCCTAAGAAAGCAAAGGTATGGAGAGATAAACGCATTCCCAAAGGCTGGGATGTTGTGGAGGCGGATGTGCCCAATGTGGATAAATCCACGATGGAGCATATCTATCAACGCCAATTCCATATCAAACCGCTGTATCTGGGCACCATAGACTATCTCCGCAAACTCTACATTCAGATAGAGTATGATGAGGAGGCAATCCAGGATCAACCTATCCAGGAGAGCAAACGCCTCTTTAAGTACATACCTCTGATGGCGGAGATTGCAGCCGTAGCGATCATTAACGATCCCTCAATCATAAAACCCAATTCCGAGGTTAAGGATCTCCAGAAATTCCTCATGGATCACCTAACTGTAAATAGGCTCAAAAAGCTATCGGATATAATAAGCCAGATGATGAACCCTGGGGGTTTTACATCCTCTATCAGATCAATCGTGGAGATGGGAACGACCAGACCGAAAGAGGACAGAGCGGATCTGATAGAGTAGAGGGGCTAAATAGCCCCTGGGGTTATCGTGGAGAGATCCTAAAGAAATTTGGATGGACTTACGATTACTTGCTCTGGGGGATCTCCTGGCTTAACATCCAAACCATGCTGGCGGATAGTCTAAGACCAGCGGAGATCAAGACTGATGAGAACGGCAACCCGATTCAAGAAGAAAAAATTATTCACAGAGAGCTGAAAACTAAAGATGATATTAAAAACTATATCAAAGGCATAATATAATGGAAAATATAGACGGTGCATTAGCTTTTAGGGCTACTCTGGATATTGACGATTTCAACGTATCGGCACAAGCGATGGAGAATAGGATCAAAGATTTCTCCAGCAGTGCCATTGATGAGGTTGAGAGCGTTGAGGATGTTTTCCAATCCTTTGCTAAGAGGGCTGGAGAATATATCTCATACTATCTGGTAGGGCAAGGCATGATGGGCTTGCTCAATAGCATTGTGCAAGTGCGTGGGCAATTCCAACAGTTAGAGATTGCCTTTGAAACCATGCTGGGAAGCCAAAGTAAGGCAAAATCCCTCATGGATCAGATGGTACAGACAGCAGCTAAAACACCGTTTGACCTCATGGGAGTTGCGGAGGGTGCCAAACAGCTTATGGCTTATGGCGTATCTGCCGATAAGGTCAATGATACCCTGGTAAGGCTGGGAAACATTGCCTCTGGGCTTTCCATACCTCTCAATGATATTGTTTACCTCTATGGTACCACGATGGTACAAGGTAGGCTATATGCCCAGGATGTTAGGCAGTTCACTGGTAGGGGTATTCCTCTGGTGAAAGAGCTGGCGGAGAAATACGGTGTTACCGCTGATAAGATCAATGAAATGGTTTCGGCTGGTAAGATCGGATTCCCAGAGGTTGAGGAAGTGATCAACAAAATGACTAATGCTGGCGGTCAGTTCTACAACCTCATGGAGAAACAATCCGCCTCTCTTACTGGGCAAATCGCCAACCTGGAGGATGCCTGGGATACGGCTCTTAATGATCTGGGCGAAAAGGGAGAGGGTGTATTCTCAACAGCGATCAGCAGTGCAACATACCTGATGGAGCACATGGATGATATTCTCCGAGTGCTCACAGCCGTAACTGTAGCCTATGGCTCCTATAAGGCAGCCGTGGTGCTCCAGACACTTGTAACTAAGGGCTACACTGGTGTTGCTCTGATCGACAACACAGCCCGATCCGCAAAGCTGGCACTTATGAAACTGGAAGCTACTCTCACTGGTAGAGTGGTAGCCCAGACTAAGGCAATGACCGCTGCGGAGGAGGCTCACGTTGCAGCCCTCCAGCAACAACTCACAGCGGAGGAAAATGCCAACCTGGTAAAACAACTCCGTATCAATGCGATCCAGCAACTCCTCACAGTTCAACAGCAAGAGTATCTATCCAACCTCAATATAACCGCCTCCAATGCCAACTATGAGGCGGTGGCAATGGGTGTGCTCTCCGTTGAGCAAAGGGAGGCGTTGAGCAAGCTGGATCTGACCTCTAAGAGTGCCATATATCGTGCTGCTCTGGAGCAAGAGGTGGCTGGCAAAGTAGCCAACCAAAACGCCACTCTCAATGCCATGAGGTTGAGCGTTAAGGAGGCTGCTGCGAAACTCCAGACAGCCAAAACAACCGCCATAGCATCCACCCAGGCGGTTGAGGCAGCCAGGTATGAGGTTTACTGGGCGAAACAGTCTGGCGATGCAACCAGGATCGCTACAGCGGAGAAAAAGCTGGCTGGTGCTATAGATAACCAGACCATGACCAGAAAGGCAGCCCTGGCAGCCCAGACGGATTTCTACACCAAAAAGAAACAGCTTGAAACGGCTGCAACAGTGCAAGGCAGAACCGCTGCCATTGCTGATGCTGCTGCCACAAAAGCCCAGGCTGTCACAAAGGGGATCCTGGCTACAGCAACCAATAAGGCTACTGCTGCTGTCAAAGCGTTGTGGGCTGCTTGTATGTCAAATCCCCTTACAGCCATTCTCTCTCTGATCGGGCTGGTGGTAAGTGCTTTCATGCTCCTGGATGATACAGCCGATGATGCCTCAAAGAGCATGGATGCTTTTGGAGAAAGTGGAGAGAAACAAGCTGGGCACCTCTCCGCTCTATTCGGTGTGCTCCAGGCTGGCGAAAAGGGCACAAAAACATATTCTAAAGCTCTGGAGGAAGTAAATAAAGAGCTTGCAGAGCACAAACTGGCTCTGTTAGGAGAACAAAGTACCCTCCAGGATATAGAGGATGCCCACAAACGTATTGAGGCTGCCATAAAGAAAGAGAATGCCGAAAGGCAGAGGGCTAATACCCTCAATGCCCTTTCCGAGGAATATTCTGCTGAACTGGATAAGATTGGTGAAAAGATCCAAAAAGAGCTGGCAGAGGCTCATCACTATGTTAATCTGGGTATTGGTGGCGTATCTGCTGATAGCGATGATATTCAAAATAATGCAACAGCCCTGGCTGCTCAAATCAGAGGTGTGATTGAGGATAAGCTGCCAGAGATCGCTAACCTGGATCCAGCAAAGAAAGAGGAAGCCAAAGCCAAATTAAGGAATCAGATCACTGATATTATGGTGGCTGCTGGCATTGATAAATCACACGCCCAGTTTATCACCGATTATTCCTGGCTGGATGATATGTTTTATGATGTTTTCTCCGAGAATGGAGGTATCATAGATCAAGCTATCAATGCGAGAAAGGCGTTTGATGATCAAACCGTGGCTGCCAACAATGCTGCTGATGCCATTAAGAACGCCTCCAATGAAGTCCTGGGGATGTCGGATAGTGCTGAGGAAATGATCCCCAAAGTGGATCTCTCCAAATACTCCCTGGAGGAATTACACGATATGGCAAGTAAGCTGGATGGCAAAGAGGTAGGGCTGGATATTAAGGTTTATGGCTATCAAGATGCCATGCAGATGTTGGCTGATATTAACGCTCAAATCACTGGCAAACAAAATAACCTTAATACTGAAAATGGCATAAATTCAGAGATAAGCAACCTCAAAAAACTCCGTGGAGAGGCAGAACTGGGTAGCGAGGCATGGAAAACTTATAATGACCAGATAACCACTCTGGAAAAGAAACTCTCCACCGCTACTGGCAAAGGCAATAAAGGCAGAGGAGGCTCTGGCTCTAATGATGCTGCCAGGAATGCCGAAACCTTATTGCAGAAACAGCTCCAGGCTGCAAAACGCCTGGAGGAGGCTCGTATTGCCATTATGGAGGATGGATATGAGAAACGAAAGGCTCTTTTGGATCTCCAGCTCAAAGAACAAATAGAGGCTATCAATAAAGAGGAGAAAGAGCTGGCTAATGCCAGGAAAAAGGCTGGAAAGGGAGGTTTGACAGCAAACGAAACCCAGGGTTTTGCTGATCGTAGAACTCTGGCTGAACAAAGCAACCAGAGAGAGCAACAAGCCCTCATTATTGCGGAGATAGCTGAAAAGAAAAAGCAATACCAGCTCTATTGGAGGTGGGTTGAGAATATGGGTAAGGATGTTGCCGATAAACAGTTTGCCACACTCTTAACCAGCGGAGCCTCTTATAAGGAATTTCTGGATAAACAGATCCAGGCTCTCAAAGATAAGCAAACCTCTGGGCAGACCCTTACAGATGGGGAGCAACAGCAACTCTTTACTCTGGATCTCCAGGTTAAGGAGATCTCTGGTGCCAAATCCGCTATGGATCTTTTCAAGGATAGCGTAACCAGAACTATCAACCAGGCTCAAACCCTGGCAGAAAAGATGGAGGCGATTGCTAAAGCCAAAGAGAAGCTGGCTAACGGTGATTCTGGGCTGGTGTCGGAGGATGATATTGCTGCTGCCAATCTTTTCCTATCAGAGGAGGATGATAAGAACCAGCAAGAGTTACAAGATCGTGTGCTCACTCAATTCCGAACCTTTGAGGAACAGAAAACCTCAATCCAGAATGAGTATGCTCTGTTAAGGGCGGAGGCTCAACGCCTCAATGATGAGGAGAGGATCAAACAGATCAACCAGGCGGAGAATGAGGCTTTATCGGCTCTCAACTCCTCATTCCTCATGCAGAGCGAAAGCTGGAAAAACCTTTTTACTGATCTGGATGCCCTCACAGTGGAACAGATAGATAAGCTGGTAAGGGAGATCCAGGATAAGCTCAACACAGCCGATCTGAAACTCAATCCAGCCGATCTGAAAGCCGTTTTGGAAAAGCTGGATGAGGCTAAGAGCAAGATCCTGGATGTAAACCCTTTCAAGGCTCTGGGCAACTCTCTAAGAGAGGTATTCAAAACACAACAGAACGGCTCAAAGAAAACTTCCAAGCAAATCAAAACCGACTGGAAAAACCTCTCAAAATCTACAGAGGCTTGTTTCGATTTCGTAAATGATGCCATTGCCAGTTGTAGTGTGCTGGATGATCTCCTGGGTGATTCTGGCAAGGCTACTATGGAAATGATCCAGGGGGTTGCGATGGCTGGTATCGCCATGTCTGCTGCTATTAAGTCTGCTGAAAAAGGATCCGTGATTCTCACTGCCATATCCATTGCGCTCCAGGCTATCAGTTGGATTGCTGGGCTTTTTAACAATGATGAAAAGATTGAGAAAAGGATCCAGAATATCCAGCGTAACATTGATGCCCTCTCCAACTCCTTTGATCGTATGCAACACGCAGCGGAGCAAACCTACTGGGTGTTTACCGATGAGGAAAAGGAGGCACACGAAAAAAGGCTTAATGCGATCCGTGATCAGATTGCAGCCCTGGAACAGCAAGCCGTTGTAGCACGTCAGAGTTGGAATTTCGTAGAGTATGCCCGATTGACCAAACAGATCAAGGAGCTGAAATATGCCCTGGAGAAAGAGGGCAACAAAGGTGATATGTTCCAGCTCTATGAAATGCAGAAACAGAACCTCAAAGAACAGCAAGAGCTGATCAAACAGCAAATCCAGGCGGAGAAAGGCAAAAAGAAAACCGACTGGGATAAGATTGCTGAATGGGAGGAGGCTATCAAGGATATAGATACCCAGTTGGAGGATATGGAGCGGAGCATGATGGAAACTCTGGCTGGTACTGATACCAAGTCCGCCATTGATGAGTTTGCTGATGCTCTGGTAGAGGCATATTGCCAGGGAGAGGATGCAGCGGAGGCTCTGGGTGCCAAGACTAAGGAGGTGCTTAAAAATGCCGTTGTGGAGGCTCTGAAAAGGCAATTCCTGGCTAAGGCTATAGATGAGGCTATACAATTCCTGGGGAGTGCTATGGAAGATGGCACCCTGGATCCCTGGGAAAAGTCCAAGTTTGAGGCTATGGTGAACGCTGCTGGCGAAACATTCAACAATGCTCTGGAGGGCATTGGTGATTGGATCAAGGATATGGATGGAGCTACCGAGGAAGATGATGATCCTCTGAAAGGTGCGATCAAGGGCATGAGTGAGCAAACCGCTGATGTATTGGCTGGCAGAGCGAATGCCATTGTGATAAACCAGAGTGAAATGATCTCTATTGGTAAAGCCTCCCTGGTGATCCAGACGGAGATCGCAACGAACACCAGGGTAACGGCTGAAAAGCTGGATGCCATTCATACTACTATCAAAAATATGGAAAATAACAACTCCCTGCTATCCCAGGGCATATCGTAACGCTATGAACTTAATAACCCAACTCAAAGAAGATGGCACCGCAAAGGGGCTATGCAGACCGTGGAGGATGAAACTCCAGCAAGGAATGTCTGTAGAGGATCTGGCAGCTCTCTACATTAAGGGCATTGATTTCTGTATCTCCGAGGATTACCCCACACTGGATTTTTTGCGTGATCACTTTAAGGGATCATGTGAGCCATACGGTGTATTCGTGGATGATGAGGTGAAAGTGAACAATGCCCCAGATGTAGTGCTCAATGGTGACTGCAAGGCTTTCCTGGAGTATGATGGCTTTGCTGTTTCCAGGATCTTTGCCAGGCACAACGCCCAGGGAGCCGTGAATGTGTCCGATAATGCCTATGTGACAATAGATGCCTTTGATAGCTCTAATCTGGTGATTGCCGTGGCTGGTAGTGATGCCCAGGTTATAGTTAATCTATATGGCAACGCCCAGGTTGAGGTGATCGGCTCTGGGGTTGAGATTAAGAAACATAAAAAAAATACCTACTGATATGATAGATAATTCCCTCATACTTCATTTGCCTTTCCATGATCCAGACGGATCAAAGGCTTACGACTACTCCCAGAGTAGAGCCGATGCAACGCTCTCTGGCGATGCTAAACTCATAAAAGATACGGATGCTGGCAAAGCTCTCTCCATTAAGGGAGAGGGAGAGGCTATCACTACAAAGGCTATTCCTTTCACCTCCAATTTCACGCTGGCACTCTGGATCAAAACGCCTCACAAATCAATCGGCTGGGTGCTAAATTCACCTGGTGTTGAGAAATTCATTGAGGAGTGGATCCAGGTTACTCCGAACAAAAGAGAGTTTCTGGCATTCGTGAAATCTGGCAATATCCTTTCAGTGTATCTCAATGCAAGCATTGTCTATACTGGGGCGATCTCTGGCACCCCCAATGGGTTTGCCCTCTGTGATGATGATCTGGCTGGCAGCAACGTGATCATGGATAACGTGCTGCTCTATAACCGTGCCCTTTCGGAGAGGGAGGTGCTTACGCTCCAGAACACCAGGGATGATGTAGAGTATTACATTGACGGTTTCAACTTCAAGGAGTTTGGCGTGGAGGTATCACAAGCAAAGGGCTTGTTTGATCGCCTGGCTCGCAAAGAGGTGCTGAACGTGGAATGGGATAACTACCACGGCATAGTAAGGGATAAGAAACGCCCCAGGTATAAGGAGCGCAACATAACCCTGGAGTGCTTTATCTATGCCTCCAGCCGATCCGCCTTTATGGAATGGGTACAGCGTTTCTTTGCCATGTTTGATGCTGCTGGAAACCACCGCCTCAAATGTGTGCCACACCTCAAAACTAAGCCCCTGGTTTATGAGGTGGAGCTGCTGGATGGCGTGAACGTGGAGAAAACCTGGGGGCAATACAATGATGATCTCATGGTGGGCACATTCTCACTCCCCCTGGTGGAGGATGAGCCAGTGAAACGTGTGTTGAGGCACATAGGAGCGACTGCAAACACGAAAGCCTCCGTAACAGTGACCTCCAGCAAGTATCTCAACATCTACTGGGGCGATGGCACCCACACCTACAATGTGAGTGGCACCCAGCAAACTGTTGAGCACACCTATGAGAAGCCAGGAGAGTATGATATAATAATCACTGGCGTGATCGAGGATATTGAGGCATTTTCAACCAATGCAATAGTGGTATGGGATCTTTTGAAATAATCAAGCGATCTGGAGAGAAGATCCCTCTTTTCTCCAGAGAGCCTTTTTGCGCCTTAAAGAGTGCCACGCTAACATCCGCTCTGATGGGGGATGATAACGTGCAACTCTCAATCATTTCCTCCGAGTGTATCAGCTTTGAAAAGGGTGATAAGATCATTATCGGAGGGAATGAATATACCATTCGCACCACCGTAAACAGAGATCTGATCTCCGAGGATCATTACCAGTCTGATGCCATTTTCTATGGCGTTATGTATGAGCTGATGAAAACTCAATACCGTGATTGCGATGCCAACGGCAAATCAACCCGATCCACATTTGACCTCACATACTCTATCAAGGATTTTGTTAAGGTGATAATCTACAACCTTAATAGGGATTATCCTGGGTTGTGGGATTTTGATGAGGATAATTGCCCAGACACGGATCCTATCACGATCCAGTTTTCCAAACAGAACTGCCTCCAGGTGCTCCAGTCACTCTGTAGCGAAAGCAACTTTAAGCTGGAGTTTAAGATCTCCCAGGCAAACGGAGTGAGGACTATTCATATAGGAAAGTTTGGGGCAAAGATCGTGCCTCCTGGAGGTAGGGAGTTTTTTGAGTGGGGCAAGGGCAATGGTCTATATACCCTCAAAGAGAAAAAGATTGATGATAAGTCAATCAAAACGAGGCTCTGGATTGAGGGAGGTACCACCAACATCCGTGCTGATTACCGCAACTATTCCGAGCGGTTGCAACTCCCTTTCCCCAGGAGATTAAACAAGCATAAGCACACTCTGGCTGATGGCACCGTGATTGAGGCAGAGAGTGAAATGATAGGTATTCTCAATGATAACGACCGTTTCATTGAGGATGCTGATCTGCGTGAAGCCCTGGGGAGCGATGAGGACACAGCCCAGTATGACAGCATCTATCCCAGACGCACTGGAGAGGTGACTGCACTGGTGGAGGGAGATATAAATTCATTCGTTGATGATACGATGGATTTTGACCTCACAGAGAAAGATGCCAACGGCACCAAATATCTGATCAACGAGGTTTCGGCAAAGATCAATTTTATCTCTGGTCTGCTGGCTGGGCAACAGTTTGAGCTGTCTGCCTATGATCACTCCTCCAACACATTCACGCTGAAACCTTATACCGACAATAGAGGTCTGACTATCCCGACTGCTGAAACCGAGGCATACCGTATCAGAACTGGCGATAAATACACCATTACTGAAATCAATCTCCCCCAATCCTATGAGGATGATGCTGAGGAGGAGCTATGGTATGCTGGCAAGGAGGATTTTGAGGGGATGAAACAAGCCAGGGCACAGTATGATCTGACATTGGATAGAAAGTATCTCATTGACAACACTCCCTCCGATGCTGAAACCTCTATTTTCAATGTGGGCGATTATGTGCCTATCAAGGATGTGCGTTTCGGCATTGAAAAGAGCATAAGGATCCAGAAAGTAGTAAGAAATCTCCTGGTGGAGCAAGACTACACTCTAACCCTCTCCGATACCACCAAAATCTCTGTAGCTGCCCAGACGGTTATAGATGTGATCAACCACGAGCAAATCATTGTAAACAACCGCCTCCGAGATCTCAATAAGGCAAGGAGGGGCTGGCGTACAACCGAGGATCTAAGGAATATGGTGTATGATACCGATGGCTTTTTTGACACTGATAACATTCGCCCCAATTCCATTGATACCAATATGCTCACTGTAGGATCCAAGAGCCAACAGTTTGTGCTTACAGATGTGATCCTCCAGGCTAATGTTGGTGGTCTGCCTAACCGTTTTGATGCCTCTGCTGGTTTGCTTTCACACCTCACAATCAACGATGAGGAGATCATGCACTGGAATATGGGAGCCAGCGAGTTTACTTTAGGTAGCCCAGGCGGTTACTACCTCTTTGCTAAATGTGCAAAGAAAGGTACTACTGGTGTTTGGTTTCTGACACAGCAACAACTCCGCTTTGAGCCAGAGGATGATCCCAACAACTACTATTTCCAGGTGGGCATACTCTCTCCGCTCCGAGAGGGAGATAATTTCCGTGATTTTGTCACTACTTACGGTTTTACCAGGATCAATGGTAACACCATTACCACTGGCAAGATCGTAACGAGCGATGGGGAGTGCTATCTGGATCTGGATGGAAACCGCTTTAGGATAGGTGACGCAGCCAGCAGCATTGACTGGAATGTGACTGCAAGAAACCGTATCACGCTACGAAATGTGAGTGTGCTTTCTGGCAGTGGCGATACCTCCGAGCTGGGAGTTTTCCGTGGCACCTACAATCCCAATTATATCTATTATAAGGGGGATGAGGTAACATATACCCACAACGGAGAAATTTGTACCTATCGCTATATCAACTCCGAACCGTCAAGGGGGAACGCTCCGACAAACAGCGTTTACTGGAGCGTTGTGGCTAAGGGTGCTCCTGGAGAGCAAGGAAACTCTATCTATTACACCTACAATGACAGCAAGGAAAAGCCCCAGAAACCTACTGGCAACGGTACCACTGGAGGCTGGCACACAACATCCACTGAATCCGTGATCTGGATGTCGATCAAGTCTGCCAAAAATGCTGAATCTGGAACCTGGGGAGAGCCTATAAAGGTAAGAGGTGCTGATGGTACCAGCATCACGATCAAAGGATCAACTGACAGCGTTTCAAAGCTGCCTATGACTGGCAACACCCAGGGCGATGCCTACATTATAGGGGATAACCTATATATCTGGGATGGAACCAACTGGCAGAACGTGGGGCAAATCAAGGGAGAGGATGGCAAGAGTAGCTATCTCCATTTGAAATACTCCGATGATGGGGGTGTTACTTTCACCGCTGGCAACGGAGAAACCCCTGGTAGGTGGATGGGTACCCTGGTGGATCAGATCCCCACTGACAGCGACAACCCCAGCGATTACAAGTGGAATGACACCAAAGGAGAGCGTGGTACACCTGGTGAACCTGGAGAGGATGGGCAAACCACCTATCTCCATATCAAGTATTCAAACGATGGCGGTTTGTCGTTCACTGCAAACAACGGAGAGAATCCTGGTAGCTATATCGGACAATACACCGACTTCCAGGAGTATGACAGTAGCAATCCAGCCGATTACACCTGGAGCCTCATAAGGGGCGGTGCTGGCGTGGGCGGTGCTGATGCTGCTGCTGGAGAATACTATGAGTATCGGTATGCAAAGAACGGTTCAACCCTGGAGCCTCCTACTCTGGATAAAACCGCCACGAATCCTACTGGCTGGAGTAAAACAATGCCTACAGTTGGCACGATGGAATATGTTTGGTGTACTATGTCTAAAAAATCAACATTGGTGGATCAAACTAAATTCTATATACCCGTGACTGCTGGATCTGTAGCTGACAATTCGGGGAATGGCTATAATGCAACTCTATACAATGGAGCATCTATAATACAAGATGGCTCCAGGTTTGCTATGAGCTTAAATAATGGAGCTGATGCCAGGATCCCTTATGATCTGCCTTTTGGAGAAAACTTCACACTTTGTTTCTGGATAAAGATCAATAAGACTCAAATAAAGTGGATGATCAATGGCTACAATGGGCGTGATTATACTGAGCAAAATATCAATCTCCAGGCAAATACATGGATCCACCTTGCTTTTCGTTTCAGTGGTAATTCTGTGACTGTTTATAAAAATGGTGTATTACAGAGCACTGGTGCTACAAATGAAATGCTCGTTGGATGGTGTATTTACGATGATGATATGTTTGGGGCAAGCACATTGTATTTTGATGATGTGCGTTTACTTATGGGTGCTCTACCAGTATCTGATATTATTGCCGTGATGAATGGGAATGTTGATAAGCTCATTCAGAATTGGAGCGATCCTATCCGTGTAAGTCCTTATGACGGCAAGGATGGGAAACCTGGTGTAAGTGTTATGAGTGCTGATGTCGAATACGCCCAGAGCCAATCCAATAGTGTTGCTCCCACTACTGGCTGGAATACAAACGCCCCAGCATGGAAAAACGGTTGGTATATCTGGAGCCGAACAAAGGTTATTTACTCCGATAATACCACCAGCTACACCAAACCAGCGTGTATCACTGGAGGAACTGGTAACACTGGTGTTGGCATATCCTCAATAGTTGAGCAATACTATCTCTCCAGCTCTGCAACCTCATTGCTCAATGGATCGTGGAGTACGGTACGCCCAACCTGGAAAAACGGCTGGTATATCTGGACACGATCCGTGATCACATATACCAACGGCACATCCACTACCACAGCTGCAATTTGCGTCACTGGAGAAAAAGGCGATAAGGGAGATAAAGGTGACAAGGGAGATCCTGGGACAAAAGGAGATAGCCCAGTGCTGGTGTATAGGGGTGCCTACAGTAGCAGCAAAACCTACTATGGTAATTCACGCCGTCTTGATGCTGTCAAGTATAATAACATCTATTACATTGCCAGGATTGACGCTGGAGAGTTTTCCAATATCGCCCCCACAAATACTGGCAAATGGAATACTTTTGGTGCCCAGTTTGAAACTATCGCAACCAACCTACTCCTGGCGGAGGGTGCCAATATCGGAGATTGGTTTATGTCTGGAGGTAAGATTGTATCAACACTCTCTGGCTCCAACAAGATCACTCTGGATGCGTCTGTCGCTCAAATCCTCATAGAGAGTGCCTATGACGGAGGAGGCTACTCAATGAATAATTTTGGCACGATCATAAAGTTGAGTGCCAGCCAGGGTATGCTGGAGGTACGAGCCAAAAACGCTCCCTCATACTCTACTGGTACTGCCTACCTATCTCCAAACGGCATCTTTGCAAACCTGGCTGGTACCGATGCAATGCCAGCCTCTACTGGTTACACCCACCGAGGGGCTATTGTCGGTTTAGGCTTTGCAAATGTGGCTAAAAGAGATTGGCAGTTGAATGCTTTGGAAACCATTGTGGCTGGCGTGTATGGAAGAGCATCCAACTCTGGGACTGCACCAGCATTCGGAGGATTCTTCTATGATCTCTATGCTGGAGGTCTGACACTGGGCAAGAGAGCTATATCTGGCAGCAACAAAACGGCGTATCTGAATGCTGCCGATACTATGATCATAGGCTACACCTCTGATACCTCTATTGTTTACCTCCCAGCAAATCCCAAAGAGGGGCAAGTTGTATGGGTAAAACAATGGTGGACTGGCACAATGAGGGTACGCCCCAGGACTGGGCACCATATATACGATGATAATACAGAGAATGATTACTACGATTTCGGTTGTGGCAGAGCTGGAATGTTTGTGTTCACGATCGGTTATATCACCTCTGGAAACACCACGACTAAAAAAGAGGCGTGGCTGGTATCTGCATGGAAATGGTAACGAATAATCTAAGTTATGGTAGAATACGGATTTATAGATACTGATGGCTATCTAAGGGTGAAAGACCTGGAGCCAGTCACATTCCAGGAACGAAACCCCGAAACTGGGGTACTGGAAACTAAGGTTTACACCGTGGAGGATCAGATCAATGATCTACCTCCAGGATGGAAGCCCCTGGAGCGGATTGATGATGATCAGATCCGCAAAGCCGATGATGGCTACATGGTGACTGCCATTCCTTATGATGCTGGAGAAACTATCTCATATCACTATGAGGTGGTGCCCGATCTCCAGGCTATGAGGAGGCGGATTGAGGATCTGAAAGCAACGCTGGCAGATTCCGATTACCAGATCATTAAGTGCTATGAGGCTGCTTTGATCGGTGCTCCATTGCCCTATGATGTAACGGAGTTGCATAACTCCAGGCAACAGATAAGGGATAAGATCAACTCTCTGGAGGAGATCCAGGCAAATATGATGAGGTTATAAAAGGGCACCAATGCTGGGCGGTCTGGCTGGGATCTGCTCCTGGCATTTATGGTGATTCCTATATAGAAAGGAGGTGTTATATAACATAATTTTTGAGATAACAAGGATTTTCGCCTTAAAATGTGTTCGTGGAACACAGATTTTGACTATCTTTGCAGTATAATTTACCAAGTTAATTTTATGGAACATCCAATGTATAGCTTACGGATCCTTTCAAAAGGTAGAGTATCAGACCTTTCAAAGGGTTTCACGCTCGGAGGAGTGCCGTTTTCTGTGTTTGTCAGACCCAAAAAGGCAAGCATGGAAACCAACATTCTGATGCCGTGCAAGCTCATCTGCGATAAGGAGAGCGGAGCTTTTCCAGTGCCCCTGGGTGACTGGACTCCTGGAGCAATAGTAAATATTTCCCCAAATGCTATTTCCCTGGCTGATTATGAGATCTATTGGGGAGCTGGTGAACTAATCAAATAATAATTTCAAATATGAGTTTAATTCTCGGATCTGGAAACACCAAGCCCCAGTACCCCTATGATATGTGGTATGGTGTGCAAGGTGATTTTACCAGTAAGGATAGCAACCTGGTGAGGGTTGGAAACCTGGATCTGCATCGCACATTGCCGATCCAGTCAAAGTTAAAACGATTCGTGGAAAATCTGGATGGTAGCGTGAAATACTATCTCCACCAGAATGACAGTCGAAAGAAAGATTCTGGAGCTGCTGCCACTATTGATAGCACCGATGGAAACGTGATGCTGGAGATCCCAGAGTATTACGTTAAGGTTGAGATCCAGGGCACCAAATGGATCTATGCCATTTCAGAATATCCGTTGCCTGGTTTCCAGAGGGTATCACGAAAGGCGATCTCTCCCTGGTATGGCACGATTGACACCCAGACCAACACCGCTGTATCTGGCTGTTTCCTTTTGTGGAATGGCAACGACATAGCCAGAGATTCCAACGGTTTTGTGAGCCTGGCTTCAAACGCTGCTCGCTATCGTGGAGGATCTGGTGCTGGCGATTCTGGAAAGGATGGCACATACAACTCACAACTGGGCATGGCTCGCACCTCAATCAGCAAAGCTGGTGTAAGACCATACTGTAAGAACGGCAACCATATCGGAGCTTACAGAGCCTATCATCAGATCGCCTGGCTCTGTAGGATTGAATATGCCTCACTGAACTGCCAGGCAACCTACAATTCCACTCTCACTGCTGATGGTTTCCACCAGGGAGGTTTGGGATCTGGTTGTGCTGTAGATAGCGGTCAATGGAACACCTGGGGAGGCTACAGACCTTTTGTGCCTAACGGTGTGACTGCAACACTGGGCAACAATACTGGCAAGGTTTCCTATACTATCAAGGGCTGGACTGGAGGCGATAAGGTGATCCAGGTAACTTCCTATCGTGGGCTGGAGGTTCCTTTTGAATACCTCTGGATGCTGGCGGATGATTTTCTCTGCCATAACCAGGAGGGCAAATCTACTGGCTATCTCTGTGAGGATCCTACCAAATTCACCTCTCCAGCGGATAGCTCTACAACCATTCCCGATGGCTATGTAGCAATGGTTGAATTGCCATTAAAAGATGGCTATATCAACACCAATGCTTTTTCAGCAAAGGGTTACTCATTCCCAGATGATACCACTGGAGCTGGTGCTACAACTGGTTTCTGTGATTATTACTGGACTGCCTACGATGATGGAGGTAGGGGCTGGTATGGTGCCCTCCTCGCTGCTGATGCGCTTAATGGGGCGACTGCGGGTTTCGGCTGTCTGTATACGTATTCTCGCTCCTCGAATGCGGGTGCGAGCATTGGGTTCCGCTTGTGCCGTTTTTGACGGACTGCAAAACTCGGGGCACGGAGCAACGAAAATAGCACATTGAAAAAATTATAAAAGGTTGTGGCGGTTAGGGGTGCCCTCCTCGCTGCTAATGCGAATAATGGGGCGAATGCGGGTTTCGGCTATCTGAATACGAATAATCGCTCCTCGAATGCGAATGCGAACATTGGGTTCCGCTTTTACCGTGGTTTCAATTATCAAAAGATACTGTTTAACCGCCACAACCCTACCTCACAGAGGCTATCGGCACTGCTGGTAGTTGGTAAAATAATATAAGTTAGATCAGTGCAAGTAAGAAATTGAAAGCTCTGTTTTAGACCAACGGCACATGGCAACAGCTAATACCTACTACGCCTCATATAGCGACTTTGAGGATGTTGGGATCTACATTGGAGATACTGGAAAGATCTTTGATTGCCCAGCAAAGAAACTCAAAAACGTGTATCACCTTATCTACTCCAGCGCAAATCTGGTGCATTCACAATACACAGCCCAGAAAGGCAAAGGAGATAGAACGGAGATCAACAATTTCAATGAGAACATTGTGGATAATCTGCAAGCTCTCTATGAAATGCTCGCTAATGAAACGTATGTACCAGGCGAATATAAGATAAGGAAGATCTTTGATCCCAAAGAGAGGGATCTGATGATCGCGCCTTTCTTTCCAGATCGTATCATCCACCATTGTATCATCAATGTGCTGGGGCGGTTCTGGACTTCTCAATTCATTGGGAACACCTATGCTTGTATCAAAGGGCGTGGCGTTCACAAATGTTTGGAGGATATGCACCATGCTTTGATCAGTGATAGATCTGGCACTCGGTATTGCTTAAAGATTGACATCCGCAAATTCTATGACAACATAGATCATGCTGCTTTGAAAGCCATAATCCGATTTAGGATCGCTGATGAACAGCTTTTGCGACTGTTGGATAAGATCATTGATAGTAACGGTAAAGAAAAAGGTTTGCCTATCGGCAATTTCACCAGTCAGTATCTGGCTAACCTATACCTGGCGTATTACGATCACTGGGTTAAGGAAATGCTTGTTAAGATTGTGCTGAAAAAGTATGGATGCAAATTCTACTATTTCAGATACATGGATGATATGGTGTTCCTCTGCTCGGATAAGGAAGCACTGCATTTTGTCCTGGATATGGTAGGGCTTTATCTGGGTGCTGAATTGAAAGTGGAGATCAAACCGAACTGGCAGATATTCCCAGTCGATGATCGTAGTATTGACTATGTAGGATTTAAGACAAACCATTACGGCATACTGCTCCGCAAAGGTATTCTGAAAAGGTTTTACACCAAATTCAACAAGGTTAAACGTCAATATGAGATCAAAGATGAAACAGCGTTCAAACACCTCTTTCCGTCTGAATATGGCTGGATAATCAGATGCTCGGAGGAACATAGTAAATTCATTTTTAATCACTGTATAAAAAATGGCAAAAACAAGTGTATTGAATACAATGCTGCTGGCTAAGGAAAAGCCAGCCGTTATCGAAGATCTCAACAACGGTCAAGGCACTTTCCACTACAACCACAATATCAAGGAGGTGCTGGTTGTGGAGAGTGAAATGGGTGGTGTGACTATCACCACTGATCCCGATGAGGCTACTGGCTCCATGTACCAGTATGACAGCGTTAGGGTGGAATACCCCAAAACCGCTGACAACATTTTCGGCACGTTGCTCCAGGCAAAGTACCCTGCCGATCGTGAAAGCAAGCTGGTGAACGAATACCAGAGCGCAGAGCTGGGGATCCTTTCCCCCGATGCAAAGGTGGGATATGTAAATTTCCTCCAGGATCGCAAGGCTATCCGCCAGATGGTAGATGCCGATTGTAGCACCCTCAATATCCCGATGGAACTATGACAGAGGAGATAGAGGATTTCGTGGAGGAGGATTGCCCCTCCTCCAGCGATCTGTTTGATTGTGAATATACCTCCATTGATGCCGTGATCAATCAGATCGTGGTGTTCACTGGATGTATTGAGCGACAAACGGAGAATGGCACTCGCTTACTGGTGGCATACGGAGAGGGGATCAACCGATCCGCTTTCTACACTGACAGTAAGAAACTCCGTGATGTGTTCCTGGCTCCCAATCGTAAATATCCGTTCAGAGCGGTTATCAAGGTTGTGAGCTATGGCAATATGTATGGTTTCCGCCTTTTCTCTCCCAAAACAGAGATCACGGAGGCGGATGAGGCTAATTTCGGCTTTTATAAACGCACTAAAAACAGAAAGTCACGATGACAGAAGATGTAACCACTATCGCCAAAGGGATCAGCGAGTTTGGCATGATGGCTATAACGGCTGCATTCTTTCTGATCCTTTCTGCTGGATTGATGGTTGCGTGTTTCAAGTGGTTCAAAGCCACTATCAACGGAATGATCTCCGACAACAAAACAATAATGGCAAACCTCCTGGATGAAACCAGGAAACAGAATGAACAACTAACCGATATATCGGAGGGGTTGCGACCAGAAACCCAGTTGCGAATCAAAAACACCTCTGGAGTGTATTTTGATTATGCTGTGGAGAAAGTCTGTAGGATCATTAAAAAAGTTAGGGAGGAGAATCATATTGTTGATCGTGTTGCGACACGCAATAAAATCCATACTTTGATCCTAAACCTACATGAGGATCGAAACAGCCGTTTTGACTACTATACCTATAGGGGCAAACGCCTTACCAGCTATACTTCCCCAGAGTGGGTTGAATGGGTTGCGGAGGTGGTTGAGCTGGAGGTATATGCCGAAAATGTGAACAATGGCAGAGCATACACCAATGTTTCTGCTGTGTATGAAAGGATAAAACTGGATTTCTACCACAAAATGAATCAATGATGAAGATCTTAATTGACAATGGGCACGGTTCCAATACCCCTGGCAAGTGCTCCCCCGATAAATCGCTCCGTGAATATGCCTATGCTCGTGAAATAGCTGGCATGGTTGTGGATGCTCTCAAAGCAAAGGGGTATGATGCAGAGAGGGTGGTACCCGAAACCACGGATGTAACCCTGGGTGAACGTGCCAGGAGAGTTAATGAATGGTGTGGTAAGCTGGGCACCCAAAACGTGATCCTGGTTTCCATCCACTGCAACGCTGCTGGCAACGGATCCTGGATGAGTGCTGGTGGCTGGTGTGCATACACCTCCCCTGGGCAAACCAAAGCTGATCTCCTGGCAACAGATCTTTACTCTGCTGCTGATGTGGCTCTGGCTAAATATAAAGAGGTGTTCCCAGTGCTCCAGGCAAAGGGAGATTATGGATCCGTGCAAAAGCCTATTCGCACCGACTATTCGGATGGCGATCCAGACTATGAGGCACGTTTCTACATTCTGGTTAAGACCAAGTGCCCAGCCGTGCTCACAGAATCGCTTTTCCAGGATAACAAGGCTGATGCTGCTTTCCTCCTTTCGGATGAGGGCAAAAAGGCGATCACCCAGCTCCATGTTGAGGGAATAATGAAATATCTTAAATCTGGTGTAAAATGAAAGGATGGGGTTATGCTGTAATGTTAGGATTGGGTATTCTGATCCTATCGCTCTGGAGTTCCAATAAGACTCTCCGATCCGACAACAACCGCCTCCAGGGTAACAATGAGGCTCTGATGGAGGAGGTGGTTACATATATGGATATAGCGGATCGCTCCGCTGCCTCCGTTCAAATGCTGGAGCTGAAAAAGAGTGAGCTGGAGAAAAACTACCAGGATGTTTGCCAGAGGGCGGAGGATCTGGGGTTGCAAGTCAAACGACTGCAAGCAGCCAGCAAGACCGAAACCCAGACAAAGGTAGAGATCCAGACCGTTATTAAGGATAGCATTATATATAGGAATGGTATTCTGGATTCCCTAAAACGGATAGAGTGGAGGGATCCCTGGGTGTCTGTTGAGGGCACTCTGAAAAAGGACAGCCTGGATCTCAATGTTACCTCGGTTGATACTCTCTATCAGTTTATCCACCGTGTGCCTCACAAATTTTGGTTTATCAAATGGGGCACAAAGGCGATCCGCCAGGAGATCACAACCAGCAACCCTCACTCAAAGATCGTCTATACTGAATACATTGAGCTGAAAAAGTAAAAGCGATTCTCATAATAAAACTGCTTTCTTAGAATAATTTTTATTCGGAGCCGTGCCTACTGTGATAGTGTCGCACGGCTTTTTTGTGTTGGAATTTACCTGGTTAATTTGTGTATGTTGAAATTTCTTTGTAATTTTGCGTCACCGATCGCTTTTGATCGGTGTTGCATTAAGAGATCCCAGCCTCCCAAAAAGCGGTTGGGATTTCGCCCAAAAAGGCAGAAAGCGTGCAATTATTCTACTATAATTCTACAAGAATTTAGTAAATCCCCGTAACTGGCTGTTAGTCAGAGTTAGGATAGAAGTTTC